>Ga0209700_101318_pt1 | contig 50925 bp, 35 predicted proteins | sample SiratroredBW_FD_187528 | JGI IMG/M metagenome (GOLD analysis project Ga0209700, IMG submission 187528) | Root nodule microbial communities of legume samples collected from California, USA - Siratro red BW (SPAdes) (version 2) | ecosystem: Host-associated > Plants > Roots > Nodule | place: USA...
TATAGAGTACACCTTTTGAAATATTTTGACTTTGATAAATTTTGAACTTCAAATGTTTGAGCATGTATGTAAGTAAAGATATGAAAAGTTCTGAATACAAATGGTGATAATTTTTTTTTTTTTTTTCAGTTTTTTCATTTTGTTGAAAGATACCAACGGAGTCTCGCGTGTTATTAGCTAATAACTATCGTTCAACAGGTACATTTTTAGTTTTCTTGATTATTTTTCTCTTTTTTATTATTTGACATAATAAGATGGTGATTATCACGGATACTATTTGTATTTTCAAATCGTTTTGGTTTGTTTCTAAATTTTATTAATTGTTTTGGAGTATTTCAATTGTTTTAGTTTAAGATTTAATTGAGAATATTTAACTCAAAATATTTTTTAGTTAGCATTTAGTTTAGAATGTGTGTAATATATACCTATCACTTAACCTCTTTAATCCCAATGTTATCATCTATCCTAACTACATTTTTTTTTGTTTTTTCGTTTTTTCATAAGTTTATTTTTGATGCTTTGAATACCTGATTGATTAGAAAATATAAGAAAAACATGACCTTCATTATTTAATGCATTTTTGGACATAGATAATGATTTGTAAATTAACAATTTTGAAAAGATAATAATATTTTTGTACGTATTGTGAACTAATTAATTATAATATAAAAATAAATTTATCTGCTTTTGTTCTGAATTTTTTAAAAAGTTTATTTTCTTCCTTGACCACTTCTTCTTGGTAATCATAGTTTTCTTGTTTTTCTACAATCTGTATTAGAAAATAATAAATTGAACACTTTTGTTTTTATTTTTTTCGATTGAGATAATGTTATTTGTTTTTTTTTTTCAATTTTTAGTTTTTTCATTTTGTTGTTAAAAGATACCAATAGAGTCGGTAGTCTTTTTTTACATTTCTCTATTTTTTTCTCTTTTTCTTTATTTTCTATTTGACATAATAAAATGTTGATTACCTTGCATTTTCAATGTAATTTAGTTTGTTTTTAAAATTTTATCCATTTTTTTTAAATTATTTCAATATTTTTCGATTTAAGATTTAATGAGAATATCCTTTTTAATTTTCTTTTTGTGGGCAGTGTGGTGTATTTTATAAATTTTATTTTGAAAATTATATTTTAAAAGTTATATTTTGAAAATTCTTAACTGTGTATATTGTTAGGAAAATTTTCTTTTCAAAATTTAAGATAATGTTAACTTATACGTAACTGAATTTTAAATTCTTCATATATTTAAGTATTTTTAATTAAATTATTATTGTTTTTCAATTAAGTTTCTATAGTTAATTTCTCTATTAATTATATGATATCATTGTTAATTTGTTCAACAGATGAGATTATACGTCTAATATAAAGAAAAATTACAAATTAAATGATAAATATAACAAACATAAAATTAAATAATAAGATCTTAATGCAAGAATAATTTTTTAAAAAATTATTTAATGTATTAATATATTTAATTAAAAATAATTAAATTTATAATAAATTTGAAACTTAATTACGTCAACTTAATTGAGAAAAAAAATTGTATTATTAAAAATTACAAATTTCTAATAACTGTCTCCACTGCTCATGCTCATGCATGTGTTTCCAATGAAATACATCAACTAACTGCTACATCAACTAACTGCTACGCATGTGTTTCCAATTAAATATATCAATTAACTGTTACGCATGCATATGTCTCCAATTAAAAACATCAATTAACTGTTTACGCATGTGTCTATTAATTATTAACTGATCACATGCATTGTAATTGAAAAGATAAAAATAAGTTTGATCGACCTCCATCTGACCGTTAAATTTGTAAAATCTAACGGTTGAAGGAAATTCAAGTGTCGTAAATATAGTGTATTACTCACTCTATAAATAATGCTTTTGCTTACACTCAAAAGTTCATTTCTTTCTTGCCGCCGCTTCTCTTTTTCTTCTTTGCATTCCTCTTTTTCTTGTTTTGGTGAAAGATATCAATGGAGTCTTCTTCTGATATTTCTATTTTGACAATGTCATTTTCATTTGTTTTTAAATTTTGTCCGTTGATTGTTCTAACTTTTTTCACTCTCAGATCTCTTTTTTAATCTTTTTGTGTGTGTAGTATGGTGTGTAAGCATGTGTGATGAGAACTTTTAAGTGTTGAGTAGGAACATTTTTTGTACGAGTGTCTTTTTAAAGTTTCTTAAAATACGTTTCTGTACTTTTCTTTTGTACGTGTTCTCTTAAAGTGCCTTGTGCTTTTAATCTTTTTCAATCTGTTGTGTGATATGCTTAATAGAACTTGATGAAGGTGTATATGAGTTATGTGAATTATCAAGTTGGTACTTTTTTTGTACGCTACTACTCATTCTGATGCTTGAATTTTGATATTATTTTGAAGTTTTTAACTTTCATTATATTTCGTGAAGGTTCAGAAGAGGAAGAGGATATACATAACCAATCTATTGTTCCATTTCATGAAGCTTCAAGAGAGAAAGATGATAGACAACAGAATAAATGTATTCTTCAAGAGAGGATAGTTTTTTTTATTTTGTTATTGAAAGATACCAATAGAGTCTGTCTGTCCATTATTTACATTCCTCTATTTTTCTTTTTCTTTTTCTTCTTTATTCTTTATTTGACATAATAAAATGTTGATTAACATGTATTTGTATTTTCAATGTAATTTAGTTTGTTTTTAAAATTTTATCATTTTTTTCGTGAATTATTTCAATTTTTTTCAATTTAAGATTTAATGAGAATATCCTTTTTAATTTTCTTTTTGTGTGCAGTCTAGTGTATTTTAGAAATTTTATGTTGAAAATTATATTCTAAAAGTTATATTTTGAAAATTCTTCAATTTATAGAGTGAGTAATGCAATGTGGGTATATTGTTGGGAAAATTCCTTTTCAAAATTTAAGATAATGTTAATTAATTTATAATTAACTTAATTTTAAATTCTTCATATTTTTAAGTATTTTTAATTAAATTATTATTATTTTTCAATTAAGTTTCTATAGTTAATTTTTTTATTAATTATATGATATCATTGTTAATTTTGTTGGACAGATAAGATTATGTGTCTAATATAAAGCAAAATTACAAATTAAATGATAAATATAACAAACATAAAATTAATTAATAAGATCTACAAATTAAATGATAAATATAACAAACATAAAATTAATTAATAAGATCTTAATGCAAGAATAATTTTTTTTTAAAAATATTTAATGTATTAAAATATTTAATTAAAAATAATTAAATTTATGATAAATTTGAAACTTAATTACGTCAACTTAAAATCACTAATTAATTAGATTGAGAAAAAAAGTCGTATTAAAAAAAATTATAGATTTTTTTAATAACTTTCTCCAATTAAATATATCTATTAATTGATCAGGCATGTGTCTCCAGTTAAATACATCAATTAACTGCTCAAGCATGTGTCTCTAATTAAATACATGTATTAATCTAATCGTTGAAGTTTCTTGAACCACGTTTGCCTCAGACACTTGCTCTTCATTGGGCATCCACACTACATGAAGATTACAACCGCGACACAGAGGATAATTGAAGGAAATTACACAGTGCATTACTCACTCTATAAATAATGCTTTCACTTACACTCAGAAGTTCATTTCTCTCTTCACCGTTGCTTCTCTTTTTCTTTGTATTTCTCTTTTTCTTGTTTCGGTTAAAGATATCAATGGAGTCTTCTCGTGATTATCACGAGAAACTCTGTCGTTCAGCCAGTATATTTCTTGTTCTCTTGCATCTTCTTTTTTTCACTCTCTGATTACTATTTTGACAATGTCATTTTCATTTATTTCTAAATTTTGTCAGTTGATTGTTCTAATATTTTTACTTTTCGATTTGAAGAAAATATTATTTTTTATCTTTTCGTGTGTAGTGTGATGTGTAAGCATGTGTGGTGAGAATTTAAGTTTTGAGTCCCAACATGTTTTGTATGAACAAGTTTGATAGTGTTCTTTTGTTTCGGTACCTTTTTTTTTACGTGTTATCTTAAACTGTCTTTTATTGTGTTTTTAGTGTTTCAATACTTTTTTTTTACGTGTTCTCTTAATTTTCCTTTTATTGTGTTTTCAATCAGAAGTATGATTTTAGTTGTGTAATATGCTTAATAGAACTTGATAAAGGTGTGTATTGATTATGGTGGTACATTTTTTTTGTACGCCACTCATACTGATGCTTGAAATTTAATACTATTTTCAAGTTTTTAACTTTGATTATATTTTATGAAGCTTCATAGGAGGAAGAGGATAGACATAATGAATCTATTGTTCTATTTCATGAAACTTCAAAAGAAGATGATGATAGACGACAGAAAGTTGTAAGTTTTTCCTTACTTTTGTCAAGGCTCAGATGAAAGTTAAGGCTCAGATGAAAGATGGTAGATCTGAGGTGAAATTTGAAACATGAAACAAATATACTTAAAAATTCTCAATCCTTTGTTCTCTTAACACTGCATAATTCTATTAATATAAATGTATTGTATAAATGTATCTTGAATATCTTGAATATAAATGTACTGCTAAACTTGAATGTTCTGATGCAGTATTAAGTTTTACGTTTGATTCTTTATATTGCTTGGTCATTGGGTTCACAAGGAGAACGGATGTGTCTGGTTTTATATTTTATCTAGATGTCGTGCTATTTCTAAATACTCTTTATATTTCTAATCTTTTGTGTAGTTTCATGCATGGGCGAGAAGCAATTCTACTATCTCACTTCCGTTGAATCAACTGATTAATAAAATGTTTGTCTTTCTTGTATGATTGTGTTGCGTCTCAGAAGACATGTTTGTATAAGCTTTTTTAGGAAAAATAAAAAGTTCTTACCAATTAAATTAATTAATTTGTAATTCAATTTACAAAACTTCTCGTGTTAACAAATAATGTTTATTTTTTTTGTTTTCAACTCAAAATCTATACTAAAATGATCAGTTGAAAACACAACATAAGAGAAATCTAAAAGAAATTGATTTGGATGGATTTTCAATTTTTTTGGATTAGTTTCATTTATTTTTTATGTTTTGAATCGGTTAAGTTTTGAATACAGGCACACAAGTATTGTTATACTTACTTTGTTATTGGTTTATATCTATCATATATTGATTTAAAATTTAGATATGTATTTTGAAAACTTGTTATTTATTTAATGTAATGAAATATATTATTTTTGATGAAAATGATGTATATTTTTATATTATACATTTATATTTTTAAATACGTAAATACAAAATTTACTATTTGGTGTTGTGTCCTGAAATCGAGATTACTATGCATAGCATATATTTCCTTCCAAATATTAAAGATTTTCAGGAAATTCTGTCTACTCAAGGGAGTTGTAATTTGTTAATTATTTTAGTTACAAAAGTAATTTATGTAAATAGTTATATTCAGTATTATTTTTTCTATTTTTAATAAAATATTATATTGTGTTGTATTTATCGTCAAACTTATATTCTTTTTTACTTTTTAAATAAAATATCTGTCATTTATATTTTATAATATGAAATTATTATTTGAAAAGTTATAAATTATTTGCAATTAAATAAAGTTATCAGTATTTTTTAATATTGATTTGTGAACTAAATGTTAGTTATTAAAATTTGTTGGTAGAACGTAGAACAGACATGCAAATTTGTGTGGACTGACATTGATGAAACATTACTAGGAAAGTCAATGTTATCGCTTAACTTAGTGTAAAAAAAAATGATAATTGTTAATTTGTGTGTTTAATATAAAACAAATTACAAAACAAATGATAAATATCACAAACATAAAAATTAAATTGTAAGATCTCATTTGAAAAATAATGTTTTTTTAAATATTCAATAAAAATTTAATTAAAAATAATTAAATTTATGATAATTTAAAATTTAGTTAAGTTAAATAAAATTATTATTTAATTAGATTAAGAGAAATTATGTATTAGAAAAATTACAGACTTTATATCACTGTCATCAATTAAGTGCATATATTCACTAATCACGCATGCACCGTGATTGTCAAAGTAAGTTTGACTGACAGTTAAAATTTTAGGCACGATTTGAATTTGACGGTTAAAGTTTCTTGTGCAACCTTATTCATAGTAATTCTCAAGGCTGCCATTACATAGGATCATTGGAAAGTAAATAATTTTTTTGTACGTTAAATTTTGAAAGGATAATAATATTTTGTACGTATTTTGAATTAATAATAAATATACTCTCTGTGCATTGGTCACTTTATAAATTCTTCAATCCTTTTTCTTTGAATTTCTGATAGCTCATTTCTCTCTTCATCACTTCTTCTTAACCCTCGTCTCCTTCGTTTCCTTACAATCTTCTTGTTTCCATTTTCTTTTTAATAATTTTCAATAATTTATATTTTTTTATAAATTGCACGCTTCTTTTTTTATCTTTCTCTCTTTCTTTTATGATATTTATTTTTGTTTCCGTCTCAAATTTCAGTTTCTTCCTTTTTTTTAATTTGTTGTGTAGTATATGTGTGGTAAGAAACTTAAATATTGAGTTTTATTGTGCGTTTTGTTGTGTTTTTCATCAGAATTAGAATTTTAGACAAGTAATATGCTTAATAAAACTCAATAAAAATATCTATGTTAAATTTATTTATTTTTCTTAAATTTATATCAAACTAAAATTGTCATTATTATTATAATGATTATTAAATTTATAAAGATATGTATGTGAAAAAAATCTTGTAGGTATATAAAGATATATAGTGCATTATGTATTTATTAAAATTTATAACACTCTTTCTAATAAAATAGTTATGCAGTTTGTTACATATTTAATACTTCTCCTTCATTTTTAATATATATATATATATATATATATATATATATATATATATATATGATTTTGTTCGGAAATTTTAATTTTATTAGATAGATGAGATTATGTCTTTAATATAAAGCAAAATTGTAAAATTAGATGTAAAATATAACTAACATCTTAACTGAAAAATATAATTGTTTTTTAAAATATTTAATACTCTAAAAAAATTTAATTAAAACTAATTAAATTTATGAGCAGTTTGAAACTTAATTAAGTCAACTTAAAATTACTAATTAATTAGATTAAAACAAATTATGTATTAAAAAAAGGTTACAAGCTTTTTATAACTATCATCAATCAAGTGCCTTTATTCACTAAACAGTTTGCATACACCTGACTGCAAAAGTAAGTTTGAGCCACAACCATCAAACAGTTAAAATTTTAGGAAGAAAGTGAATCTAACGGCTCAAATTTCTTGAGCCACTTTAGCGTCAAACATTTGGCAGTGAATTCCGCATCTACACTGCATGAAGGTCCCAGGTGCAACACAGAGGATTATTGCAGCTGAAGCAGAAGAGTCGTAACCAACTTTCTCTCTCTCAGTGCATTACTCTGTCTATAAAGTCTTCAATGTTTTCCATCTCTCAATTTCTCCGATTTATTTTCTCTCTTGTCGCTTCTTCTTCTCTGTAACCCTCATTTCCTTGTTTTTCTACATATTCAACACTTTTTTCTTATCTTTCTTTTTCTGTTTGGATAATGTTATTTGTTTTTGCTTCAATTTTCAGTGTTTTCGTTTTGGTGAAAGATACCAATGGAGTCCTCCGCTTATTATCACGCTAAACGCGGTCGTTCAACCGGTACATTTCTCCTTTTCTTCCTCTTTTTCCTCTCTCTGTTTCTTATTTGCATTTTCAATGTCATTTTTGTTTGTTTCTAAATTTGGTCCGTTGGTGGATTATTACAATTTTTTTACTTTGGGATTCAATGCTAATAGTTCGTTCCTTTTAATCTTTTTTGTGTGCAGTGTGTTGTGTAAGCTTTGATTAGTGTTTTCTTAAAGTGCCTTTTATTGTGTTTTCAATCTGAAGTAGGATTTTAGTTGGATAATATGCTTAATAGAACTTGATGAAGGTGTGTATTGATTATATGCATTATCAAGGTGATATTTTGTTTTATGTACGCTAATCACCATGAATCACCATAATCATGGTGATGCTTGAATTTTAATACTATTTTCAAGTTTTTTATTTTAGGATTTTTGTTTTGATTTGATTAGTTGCTAGTTGGAGTTGAAACTGTGTTGGGGTGTGGATACAGATTCTTACTCGAGTCTGGTTGAAGTATATGAGCACTGAGAATGCTTGGTTCTGCTTTTGTACTTTTGTTGTGCTTTCTTCCTCAGTACGCCTGCTTTGCCCAAAATTCAATATTTGGTTCTTCTAAGTATAGTTTCATTTTGTGAAACCAGGATTTTCCCCTGGCACTGACACATGCAAAAGACACAAGTTATCAAATGTAGTGGATCATACGAATCCATTTGCTGTTTCGGATGTTGGTCGTATAGAGCATGGGGAATTTGGAAGTGTCACTGGGGAGATAGAGGAGCTTGTAGCCCGAAAAATGCAGGTACTTGGACCTTACTTTGCAAAGTATCCCAGACTTGTTAATCAATGTACGAATGTGGTAAATGATGAGGATGAAGACACTAGTAAGTTCCAAGATCAACTAAACACTGGTTTGACATATCATAATGTCAAAGATTTGGAGGGGGAAAACTCTGGGAAGGATGTTCATTCAGCTCCAATTCCTGTTGTTATTCACATTGAGTCAGAGTCAGACGTGGAACCAATTCCTGTTGTTATTCACATTGAGTCAGAGTCAGACGTGGAAGATGATGTACATCAAAAATCTATTGTTCCATTTCATGAAGCTTTAGAGGAGGAAGATGATAGACATAATAAATCTATTGTTCTATTTCATGAAGCTTTAGGAGAGGAAGATGATAGATGTATTATTCCGTTCCGCGAAGTTGTGTTGCCGAGACCAGTTGTACCGTCTCCTATTGTGATGAAGACAGTTGTAAGTTTTTCCTTAGTTTAGTAATGATTTAAATATATTAATTATCAATATTCAAATAATGGTTGTTAATATGCATAAGTTTTTATTTGGAATATATTAGTAATATGATCCATGTAGGGATGATGATAGGAACTAAGGTATCAAACAAGGGAAGCGAAGTAGGTAAAATCTTATACCAATATGTATAACTGATTAGAGGAAAATTCCTCTATATAATGTAATTGGAGAAATTCCACGGAGAAACAGCATATACTTATGGATGGAGATATCTCCTTACAAATATGGAATAGTCATCAATTAAGTAAAACTAATTAATTTTTTAAACCTTTTTCAAAAATATGTATAACTAATGCATAATGATTACCATTACATTGAACTCTCAAATTTAATTTGTTTTTGTTTAAGGATAATATTCTTCCTTCTTTGTGCTAAGCCTCAGATGGATGAAAGAAGATAGATATGAGGTGAAATTTGAAGGATGAAATAAATAAAGTTAAAAATTTTCAATGCCTTATTTTCTTCACACTGCATAATTCTATTAAAAATAAGTGCTTAATTTTTCTTCTGAATGATGATACGTGACTTTAATCATTTGCTTTTTTTGAACATATTGTCTGAAACATTTTCTGACATTTGTATTGTGTATTTAGATTTAAATTTGTCTCTTCATGAGAAGATGCTAGCTCTGTCTTCTCTCTTCATTTGAATGTAAGTGATTTCACTAACATGCTTTACTGTTCTTTGTCAAACAATGCATTTCAGAGGCAGCCTACTCCCATTCCTAACCACGACAAAAGTAAAGATCTGAAAATTGAGACAAGTATGGCGGGTACAATTACTGCTAGGGAAGATAACGGTGTTTATATTGGTGTAAAGGAGGAAGAGGATCATCAGGTTGATATCGCAGATAATGAGGACGTAGAAGATATTTGGAAGGAGATGTCAATGGCATTGGAGTGTTCCAAAGTATAATACTTTATTTTGTTTCTTATTTTTCAATAATAATACTTGTCTTTGTCATGTAGTTTATCCTATACTCATTTGGATGATTTTTTTTTTTGTTTCATTTAATTTGTAATTCTTTACTAAAATTGATGTGTTAGGTTAAGGGTTGCTGAGACGAAAGATTTTTCTTCTAAAGATAAGGAAGATAACTATAGTTGAACAGCCAAGTGTCGAGAAAATAAATCAATTGATAAATTATAACATAGTTCATTCTTTGAGTAGCGGTGTTAACTGGATCATTCCTTGTTTAAGCAGACGAATGTAAATAGTTTTTTAGATGTACACTACAAACGGTCTACCCATTTCTATCAGCCAAGCTTAGCATCAGTTATTTATGTCTATTATATCGTATGCTAGAATAATAAAAAGTCATGAAATTCATATTAAATGTAGTTGTATGTGTTGAATTGTTGAAAAATTGTACATGATGTAAGGCTCCCATTACTGTAAATATTACCTATTTATGATTTTATCTTGTGCTATATAAAACTACTTGTATACGTCGTCATTTAAATTTTAACTACATTATTTATTACATTGAAGTCTACCTGCAAATTGCAGTTTCAGGTTCCTTTGGCATTGATGTAGTTTAATTGTTCTCTATACTAGGTTGTTTCCGCAAATCCTCTGCCAGATGGAGAAGTAGAAAAAGACCATGAAGAAGCAGAAAGCGATGAGGACTGTGATCATTCTTTTATTTTGAAAGATGATATTGGTTATGTTTGTCGGGTTTGTGGCATTATTGGCCGAAGAATTGAAACCATATTTGAGTTTCAGTACAAGGTTAGACTATTGTTTTGCATTAATTTTTTTGTTAAAGATCTTAATCATAAAAAGTGAATGAATGTGATAAACATAAAATATGCTTTTAGTTTTCTGATCGCTTTTAATTATTGGCTTGAAATTAGATGCACAGCACAGATTAATTTTTGAGGAGGGCAGGGCATAGACATACAAAAGGAAAAGTGAAATAGATAGCACCTTGTGTTAAATGAACTATTCCGATAATTTGCCAACCTCTAGTGTGAGAAACTGTTTATTTTATTTTATTTTATTCCGCTAAATTTTCTTTAAGGGCTGAGAAACCTCTTTTACTAAACCGAAATAATATTGCAGGTAGATCATTCATATCATGTGGACTTAACTGCTTCATAAAATAATACCTTGTTCTTAATTCTCACATTCTGGACTAAGATTACTTCTGGCTAGGACAGGAAGTGTTTGAAGGTTGACTTTATTTATTATTTTTATTATTATTATCATATTCATTTTATATTTTATTGAAGGTTAAAAGGAGCACAAGGACTTATGCATCTGACTCCTGTAATACCAAAGCAAAAGCAGATGTATTTGCAATTAATGTTGCTGAAGATGATGTCATGGTAACTGAATTCTCAGCACATCCTAGACACATGAAGCAGATGAAACCTCATCAAGTTGACGGATTCAATTTTCTTGTTAGAAATCTTGCGGGTGATCATCCTGGTGGCTGCATCTTAGCCCATGCTCCGGGATCAGGGAAAACATTCATGATAATTAGTTTCATGCAAAGTTTTCTAGGCAAGTATCCGAATGCAAGACCCTTGGTGGTGCTTCCAAAGGGAATATTGTCAACCTGGAAAAAGGAGTTTCAAACATGGCAAGTGGAGGACATACCTCTATATGACTTTTACACAGTGAAGGCAGACAGTAGAAGTCAGCAACTGGAAGTGTTGAAGCTATGGGTGGAGAAGAAGAGTATACTTTTCTTAGGATACAAACAGTTTTCCTCTATCGTCTGTGATAAGGGGACCAACAGTACTTCTTTATCTTGCCAAGAGATTTTACTCAAGATTCCTTCAATTCTTATTTTAGACGAGGGGCATAATCCAAGGAATGAAAACACAGATATGGTTCAATCCCTTGCAAAAGTTCACACACCTAGAAAAGTTGTTCTGTCTGGAACACTTTATCAAAATCATGTCAGGGAGGTGTTTAACATTCTAAATCTTGTTCGTCCAAAATTTTTGAAGATGGGAACATCTAAGCCTATTGTCAGGCGCATTGAGAGTAGAGTACATATACCAGGTGTGAAAAGCTTCCATGATCTTGTTGAAAACACTTTGAAGGGCACAGATTTTAAAGGGAAAGTGGCCGTCATACGAGATTTGCGTGAGATGACAAGCAATGTCCTTCATTATTATAAAGGGGATTTTCTTGATGAGCTTCCTGGTCTCGTTGATTTTACTGTGGTTCTCAATCTTACCCCTAAACAAAAGCTTGACATTGAAAAATTAAAGAAGTTATCTGGAAAGTTCAAGATGTCTTCAGTGGGCTGTGCTGTCTATTTGCACCCCAAACTGAAATCTTTAGCTGAAAAATGTGGAGAAAATAACATATCGGATGATATACTTGATGCTATGATAGGAAACTTAGATGTCAGAGATGGTGTGAAGTCCAAATTCTTTTGGAACTTGCTAAATTTGTGTGAATCAGCCGGGGAGAAACTTCTAGTATTTAGTCAATACTTGCTTCCTTTGAAATATTTAGAAAGGTTATCCATGCAGTGTAAAGGGTGGAGTCTAGGAAAGGAAATATTTGTAATCTCAGGAGAATCAAGCTATGAGCAGCGAGAATGGTCCATGGAAAGATTTAACAATTCTGCTGACGCCAAAGTCTTCTTCGGCTCTATCAAGGCTTGTGGAGAGGGCATATCATTGGTGGGGGCATCACGCATAGTTATTTTGGACGTTCATCTTAATCCTTCAGTTACTCGCCAAGCTATTGGCCGTGCATTCAGACCGGGCCAGAAGAAGAAAGTCTTTGTGTATCGATTGGTGTCTGCTGATTCCCCAGAAGAGGAGGATCACAACACTTGTTTCAAGAAGGAATTCATTTCAAAAATGTGGTTTGAATGGAACGAGTATTGTGGTGATCGAGCATTTGAAGTTGAGCAAGTTCCTCTAAAAGATTGTAGCGATGATTTTCTTGAGAGTCCATTGCTAGGAGAAGATGTAAAAGCTCTGTACAAAAGGTCAGTGACCACTTTTCCCCATTTTTCTTTTATAAATCATATGCTGCCAATTACACACTTTTCTCTCTTTTCTGATATTTGTTTATTTCTATGTCAGGTAGCATGGGTAGGCAATTATTTCTCACGATCATGTGATTGTGAGTAAAATTCTCTGAACTTTATTTGTGTTGTTGTAACCCTGTTTGCTTACTATTTGCAAATCACACAGTTCTGTTTCAAATATTTGTTTTGTTTGTATGTGCCTGGTAGAATTTGGCTTTCAATGAACAAGAATGAGTTGGAAAGTACTTTTTGAGATTATATGATTGTTTAAGGATTTTATCTTAGTTCAAAACAATGTAGGGTTACTGCGAATTGAATGAGTTTTCTTTTAGTAGTTATTTGTGTAGTTTCATGCATTGTTCAATTTTGTGAGGTTCTTAATATTGAGGCGAGAAGCAATTATATTATCTTACTTCCGTTGAATCAACTGATTAATAAAATGTTTGTCTTTCTTGTATGACTGTGTTTTTATGATTGTGTTGCGTCTCAGAAGACAGGTTTGTATAAACTTTTCTAGGAAAAAAGAATACCAATTAAAATAAAAATTTGTAATTCAATTTACAAGAATTCTAGTGTTAACAAATAATGTGTTTTAATTGATTTATTTCATGGATACAAAGTACATTGCAGTAAGAATTGAAAAAATTAAAAGATAATAGCACAGAAATACATTGCGAGAGCCAAAGATGAAGAACTCAGCAAAGAAAGCTTTTTTTTTACGAGCCGTCCGGCTTTATTTAAGCTCTATTGTTGTCTATATTTGTTTTGATTTGTTCTTTCTCTCTTCCACACAATTACTACGCCATAAAAATCAGATGAAGCCAAAAAATTTTCTCCATGATTCCAGGCAATACCCATCACAGGAAACCGATGAGTATTTGTGCTTCCTATTACTTGGATACCGATGCGAGCGAGATAATACAGCAGTGTGAGAGTTCATATTTACTGAGTAATCCAGTACCTAAAGAAAATGAGATCAACCTAACAATTAGGATATACAAAACAAAGTACGTGTGCATGTATAGAGCAGCTCACCTGTGCATCTCCACAACCCTTCGCTATTTTATGTTTCACTAGAGCATATTTGTATTTGTTGCAGTCTCAAGCACAACCAGTTCAGAATAAAACCAAATGTGTATGGAAGAAGTCTTAAATTCTTCAACATGGACCACAGAGAAAAGTAATGGTCCACCTAGTCATTTTCTCTTTCTGAAAACAGGTTTGGTCAACAACAAAAACTACAAATAAATCCAAGTTCAAGATCACAGTGAATGTCCGAGTCCTTCTGAAAACTGAGAGAGATTCAATTCAACCCATAAAAATTCTAGCCATCTTCAATCTAGGAAAGTCAATGTTATCACTTACCTTAGTGTAAAAAATGACTATTAGAACTTCTAGAAAAATATATAGACATTAGAGTGACAATCTAGTAACTTGAATACACACAAGGTTACCTTTCATACAAGCGGACTCGGCCCCACGGTGTCTAGGACGATCAGAATCACTTGCACTTGAGCCAAAACTCGATCTATTAGACGATCAGAATCACTTGCACTTGAGCCAAAACTCGATCTATGATTATGTACTGGATTTGCATTTTGCAGATCCTAACATACAATTTTGATAAATGACACGAAAAAATGTAAATGATCATGAAATTTAAGCTAATACTCATAGAATATGACCTAAAGAGTACTAACCTCCTTCAATTTCAAAATAGTAAACAAAGTTCCAAATTATCATGGCCTAACATAACCCACACAATCATATTGAACTCGTTTATTATCAGCTTCAGACATTTCATCAAATGATTTCACAACAGACATACCATTCACATCATGCATAGGAACATAGGGACCATTCACCATTGCATTCAAAATGCTGCGATCAATTGACTCAATAAAGATCTTACAAGTCCTAGCTCTAACGCCAATTGTAGAAAATGAGTTTAGGCTGAGTTCAAGAGGGGGGTGAATTGAACTATTAAAATTTTCAAAAACTTTTCGCAAATACTGGAAAGTATGAAAAATTGAATGAATATTCTTTATCAATTCATTGGTCAATGGAATTAGGAATTACACAGCAAGAATCAATATGGCAAAGGACAAATTCAGTCAATTATACAGATTTATCAAAAACTGAAATAGCACAATACAATTCACAATTCACTGAAGTCACAGATTCTTGATATCCAGTTCAATGCACATAAACAAACAGTTACTGCAGTTGATTAAAATATTATCAGAACAACAAATGGAAGCAATTTACTCAGTTAAGATGAATAACAAAACAACGCAGAAACAATCAGATAATCAACACTCCAAGAAATTGCAACTAATCTCAAGAAAGAATGTTATTCAAAATATTCTTTTAACCAACAATGTTAATAGGAACCACTTAATGGGTTAATTTGATTAATAACACTATCAGTTAATTACTCAGACAAAATAACAAGTTCAAACAGACAAAGATTATCAATTGAATTATCAAACAATAAGTGCAAAGAACAACTTGTTGATAGTGCGAAAACAGAAACTCAAATGCGTTCAAGAAGAGAGAAAGAGAGATCAATAACATAAGATTTTATCCTGGTTCACACTTTGTCAAGGGCTACGTCCAATCCTTTGCAAACTAGCAAAGATTTCCACAAAAAGATCACCAAGATCAGTTTTACAAGATACAATACTGCTTCCCGCATAAACCACACACTACTGAAACCTACAGTAGGTGTAAAACAATGCAGAAACCTCTGCAACAAACCAGTTACAATTACAACCCTCTGTACCTTGTAACCTTCAGTTTCAGTACAAGAAATGTATCAAAAATACAAACAATACACAATAATTTCACTCAACAGATTATACAATGTATTAATAACAGAGTGGAACACTTAGCTCTCTGATTCAATATCACAGTTTGTAGTAGATCAATTCAGCAGTAAAGCTCTAAGAGCAGTTTTCTTGTTGAAAAACAATTGCTCAATCGATCATAACGTGCGTTTTTCTCTCAAGTATTTCACAAAAAATCGCTCAATATTATTTCTGTACTTGTTGTTATGTTGAAAACACGTGCATGTTCCTTTATATAGAAAAACTGTTATTTTTTACCGTTAAGACTTCAATTGATTGAGTCACCATTCAATCAATTGACAACATCCTATGGCTTAACAGAAAATATATCATGTTTAGATTTTGAAAACAGTTTATTGATTACTTATCTGAATTAACAAAATCTGATTTGCTTTACTCTTAAAATCATTTGAAAAAATATTATTAAGCAAATTTATTTTTAGAGCTTGCTTTTGAATAATCAATCATGCAATCATATGATTTTAAATCAGAAACACAACTCACAAACACACACCCTGTCTAGTGTAGGACCAATACTTTATCAAGCTTTTTAAGTCTTCATGCACTTCATGTTGTAGCTAGGATCCATTGTAGGCTTCACTCTTGTGTTGATTTCATCAAATCATATCCAGCAGCTACTGGTGCTAACACACTTGTTTTATATATTTCATCATTATGTTCTTTTCAGGTAAAACTCACAACTGCTAAAGGGAGGTGAAACCAATCAGGTACTACAACCAGATAGAGAAGTTGTCGGGGGCAGATTGTGCCACTGGGCAAGCGAGTCGGTCATCTCAACAAGTTAGACGGTGTTTGCAAACGCTATCTTTCACTGTTAACCTTAATGAAGAAGACATGCAATACATTCCGGAGCCACCACCATTTGATCTTGTCCCTGAGGAACCTTTGCCATCACCACCCATTGTGGATTTATATAGCCCAGTTGTGATTGAATCTGTACCATCTACACCCTCAAGTGGTATGCCATCGTCCAAGGGTTCAAAAAGAAAACTCCTATGGTTGATGTTATTGATGCACAATTTGAGAATTTGACAATGAAACTTAATGTAGTTATCGATGCAATAGTGAAAGGCAATGACATTGCACGAGAGCGTGAGCATGTCCACAACATATGTCATTAGTAATGTTACTTTGAAAGTGAGATATGGCAGATGTTAGTTGATATGAATCTTACAAATGACACAATCACAAACCAATGTTACGAAGCGTTGTGCAATAACCAGCCTTTGGTCAAGCTTCTATTTGGCATACCCACAAACAGTTGTTTGAAGAAATTATTCGATGTTATGACTTGAACACATTGAAGCTTTTAATTTTCTCTATATGCAAGAGTTTTAATTTAGTTTATCCTTTTAATTTGTAATATTATGAAAGTCAAAATCTAATATATCAAATTTGTAATTATTTTGTTATATTTTCTTATTTTATGTGTCATTGTAATAATTATGTGTTTTCAAAAATTAATGTTTTCATATGCCTTCACTTATGTAACAATGTTAACGAATTATTCCATATTATGACTAGGCCACATTGAAGCTTTTAATTTCCTCTATTTGCAAGATTTTAATTTAGTTTATCCTTTTAATTTGTAATATTATGAAACACAAAATCTAATATATCAGATTTGTAATATGATGAAATTATTCGATGTTATGAATAGGACACATTGAAGCTTTTAATTTCCTCTATTTGCAAGATTTTTAATTTAGTTTATCTTTTTAATTTGTAATATTATGAAACTCAAAATCTAATATATCAGATTTGTAATTATTTTGTTATGTTTTCTTACTTTAGGTGTCATTGTAATAATTATGTGTTTTCCAAAGTTAATGATTTCATATGCCTTCACTTGTGGAACAATGTTAACAAATTCCGCAGCTCTTTCAAGTGATATTTGGTTGCATTGTAATAGTTACTATTATATCTTCTTTTATTGTAAGGTTAGTTTTCCATTTAATGTAATTGTGTTTCTTTTTTTAATTACATGAAATTTACAATTTCATTTACATTTTTCTATTTCACATAGTTTACTAACCATTATGAGAATATATTTTTTGATAAAACAAAAATACTATATATGCCTAATTAATTCCATTTCATTTCAAATTAATTTTAGTTTACTCATTCAAAATTTGTAATATTACAACTTTATTAATATAAATAAATTAATTAAACCTACACATTTGTAATATTACAACTTTATTAATATAAATAAATTAATTAAACCTACACAGAACAATTGTATCAAATTTCATTATAAATTAAATTTAAGTACAAGGCCAATTGTGTAATTTCACAATTTTATACCTTTTCTAAAAACAAACAAGTCATAAAATTTTCAATTATTTTTAACTACAGAGGTAAAATTGTCATGTTACACTTTTATCAATTAAGAAAAAAATATAATATCAATCACATCACTCACAAACTTTCTCTTGAAATCTCACCATCTATTTCTTAATCCAAATAAGGCAATTCACTCCCTCAAATATTCTTAAATCCACTCAAATCTATCTATTAATCCAAACAAAGGCATTACTCTTCCACGGTGCGAGAAAGATCTAACGTCTGATCTTTCTTATTTTTAAATAAATGGATACTTTCTTTTTATTTTTTTATTTCTCTTTGCTTTCTTTTTGTCAATTTTTTTTATTATACTTTTTTAACTTCTTAAATTTGGATTAATTTTTCTTTTAATTTTCCAACTAAAATTGTTATAATGCAGAATTTCATTTTCTATTTTGAATCTAGTGAGATAACTGTGTTGACCTATTTTTTAAGGTTATAGTGCTAAATATTAGCACATATTTTATGAAATCACTCACTAGTATGTGTAGGAATATATATAGTCTAAATTGCATTTTGAATTCAATAACACGGTTGTTCATAGAATAGATAAAATCTTGTCGTTGTATTAAACAATTGGTATTGCAGCTCCTTCACAAGGGGCCTGATCCAGAATCTAAGTGTGAGAGAAAAAATTGTGAGCGTGTGTCATCCACAGTAGTATTGCAGATTAAAAAGTGCCAGATTCCAATAATAGTAGATATGTGCAACTTGCAATTCGCCAATTTAATAGACATTATGATCATTGGGCAAAACTAATGGAGAATTTTCTACGCTCTAAGGAGTATTGGCATTTGGTGGAACATGGGATTTCAATAATAGCAAATAAAATCAGTACACCAGAAGTCGATATCAAATTAATAGAAGAACAACAAGTGAAGGACCTGAAGATAAACAATTATCTCTATCAAGCCATTGATAGAGAAATTTTAGATATTATTCTTGATTATAATACGTCCAAATACATTGGGATTCTACAAAGTAAAAATTCCAAGGTTCTACTCGAGTGAAGAGAGCACAATCACAAGCCTTGTGCAGAGATTTTGAAATGTTGCAATGAAGGACAGGGAGACAGTTAATTATACATTGCTCGTACTTCTAAAATTGGTAAAAGCATAAAGGTGTGAAAGCATGAGTAAAAATGTTGATAGGCTTTAATTACTAGTTTATTTTCGTATATTTTCATGCTTATTTACATTGATTATGTTATTAAATTAGTTTTAACTTGGATTTTATTGTTTGTTATGATTTATTTTGTTACCTAATTAGTTTTATTGTGCAAAGAGCGAAATTTGTTAAGAATTAGGTTACATTTGAAAAAAGAAAAAACATAAATGCGAAATTAAAGGGAAGGAGCATAGAGAAGGGCGAAAGTGACTTATTGCCCAAGCTAAGGACGTAGCTGAGGCTAAAACTCACTTAAAGGACTTGTCATGAGGAAGCCCTAATTTGAAGGCATCAACATTGATGGGACGCAAATCACGAGATATCGGCTGCGCGTTGACCTAAAGAGAAGAACAAAAAGCTATAAAAAGAGAAAGCTAGGTCAACAACAGGGACTTATCATCTATGAATCTTGGGAGACTCTTAGGAGCGTCGTTTCTGCTGAAGATCCTTTCTTTTTCCTTTTCTTGTGTATTTCATGGCTACCATGCGTAGCTAAACTTTCTTACTCTTGGGATTGAAGGTAAATTCTCAACTTCAAATGCACTCTTAACGTTGTTTTTTATATCATTGAATTCAAGTACCTTTGTTTTACGTTTTATTTACATTTTGCTCTATCTTAATTTCTTATTGTGACTGGAAAACACTTTCGAAATTGGAACCAAACGTTTAACGCATTGCATGTATAAGTTCAGGGATGAATTATAGTGTAGTGACTGTTTATAGCAACAACTCTTAATGCTAATTAATCTATTCTAGTAACGGGAGCCAGAGCTGGGTATTTTAATTTAAGAATTTCAATGTTAGAGAAATCAGGTTGAATGACTTTTATTTGCACAGATTGGTAATTTGAAAAGATGATATGATTATGTAATTAAGAGTGTTTGAGAAGAAGAGTGTTACAATTCAATCCCAAGACCTTTATTCATAGAAATTTCACAAATTACATTATTAATTGCTTTATTTACATTCTCACAATCATTACAAATCCAATCATTGTTGTCACATATTTTTATTCATAATACTTTGATACATATTCATTATTCAATTATAAATTTCGTTCCCTGTGGATACGATATTCGACTTATTGTCTATATTACTTGCATACTCAGTATACTTGCTGAAATGACGTATCAAGTTTTTGGCGCCGTTGTCGAGGAACGGTAAAGAATTGGAAATTGAATTTTGTATTAATTGTGTTGTGAATCACTGATCTTTTTGTGATTGTTAAACTTTTGTTAGTATGGTGCTTGATGCATTTGAGAAATCAGGTGAAAGAAGAACAATTGCTCTTTGGGAGGAAGCGTGAGCAGAAAAGTCAGGCAGTAGAGAAGAATTGTGGTGCAATCATGGCAGAAGAAATCAATGGCCATGTCAATCAGCCACAGAGAAGAGTATTGGGTGATTACACTCTACACCAAAGACCCAGACATTTTTCAAGTATAGCTGTTCTAAACCCAGCTCGAGCTATTGAAATAAAGCCAGCACATTTGACGCTGGTCAGTGCTAATCAATTTACATGATTGGAGCATGAGGACCCTTACACTCATTTATCCACATTCTATGAATTGACTGCTACAATGGGATTTGAAGATCAGGACAAAGAAGCTGTGTATATGAGGTTATTTCCCTTTTCACTAGCAGGGAAGGCAAAAGACTGGTTGAAATCACATCCTAATCAAAGCCTTACACGCTGGAGTGATGATCAGAGATTTCAAATTTCAGACATGGACTGGATGAAGCGTTATGTGCAACATGGGAGAGATGCAAGGCGTTGCTAAGAAAGTGTCCTAATCACGACTTTGAAGAAATTGCACAGTTGAATATTTTCCATAATGGGTTGAGGTCGGATACAAAAATGATTCTAGATGCAGCAACAGGAGGCACCATGATGACAGTAGATGCGGAGCGTGCTACCCGAATCATAGATGCATTAGCTTCAATAGATTATCAAGCAAAGTATGATAGGCAAAGCGTGCAAGAGAAAGGAGTTTTTGAGCTGAACACCACTGATGCAATTTTAACACAGAACAAAATCACGACACAGTAGATGGAAGCATTGACTCAACAAATGAAAAAATTGTCGTAGCAGTTGCAAGCCGTTCAAGCTACACAGGATGTTAACTACCAAACTCCACCGTTGTGTTGCGATTTTTGTGGAGGAAATCATGTAAATGGGAATTGTTCACAACAGATTGCAGGGGGAGCAACAGGAGCTGAGGAAATGCAGTACATGGTAAATTTTGGCAGGCAGAATGGTCAACAGGGGAATTATTCAAACAATACCCCCCAAGGATGGGAAAATCCTCCAAATCAACCATGGGGTTGGAAGAAAGAGACTGGAAATTCTGGTAAGCAGCCTATGTATCAGCAGCAACAACCTACACTTTATGATAGAACCACCAAACTAGAGGAGACACTCGAGAAATTTATGCAAGCATCTTTGTCAAATCAGAATAATCATGAAGCATTACTTAGAAATTTTGAGACTCAAGTGGGGCAATTGGGAAAGCAATTGGCAGACCAGCAGGGTGGACAATTCTCTACTAATACTCAGACCAATCTGAAGGAGCAGTGCAAGGCTATTACAATTTAGAGCTGGAAACAGGTTGGTTCTGATGTGAATAAAGAAGCTGCTAAAGTAAACCAGAAAGCTGATGTAAATGGTGAAGACAGAGTGGCAGAGGAAACTCAACCAAAAGTGATTACAGTTGATAACAGTATAGAGGCCAAAGCAGATGGTAAGGAAAATTCTGATGTAGGTCAGAATTGGAGGAAGATCAAGGAGGGTGTTCCTATTAAACATGTACCTTATCCGCATGCACCCTCTAGAAGAAAAGCTGAGCGGTAATTCATCAAATTCACTAAAATTTTGAAGAATTTGGAGATCAACATTACATTCACCGATGCATTACAACAGATGCCTACCTATGCTCGTTTCATGAAGGAGCTGCTCACTAAGAAGAGGAAATTTCGAGATGAGGAAAGGGTGGAATTGGAGGCAGGTTGTAGTGCAATTATTCAAAAGGAAATTCCACAGAAAACTTGTGATCCTGGAAGCTTTACATTGCCAATCACCATGGGGAACTTATATGTTGGCAAGGCACTGCTGGACTTGGGTGCAAGTATCAATTTAATTCCACTGTCCATGTTGAAGAGAATAGGAGAGGTAGAGGTCAGACCTACAAGAATGACATTGCAATTAGCATACCGATCTATCAAGCATCCATACGGTATTATTGAGGATTTGTTGGTAAAAGTGTATAAATTCCTTTTTTCAGTAGATTGTGGTAATGGATATTGAGAAAGATGTGGATGTGCCTTTGATTTTGGGGAGACCGTTTATGAAGACAACAAATGTTATAATAGATGTTGATAAGGGAAAATTGAAGGTTTGTATGGAGAATGAGGAGGTGAGTTTCAATGTCTTTGAGGCCATGAAGCATCCTAATGACAAGAAGGATTGCTTTAGACTTGATGTTATAGATGAAGAGTGTAGCAGAGTCCAAAAAGTTTAGGCAGTTCAGACACTCTATTACAAGTTATCACTAAACTAGCAAAAGAATTTACTGCAACAGAGGATACAAAGGCACTAGCGCTGGCTAAGGAGTTGGATCAGGTTAAAACAGTGGTGCAAGAGAGGACAGATAAAGAAGAGCTCCCAGTTGAAAGGGGGTTGTGGAATGACAAGCCAGAATTAAAAGTACTTCCTCCTAATCTGAAGTACAGCTTTTTAGAAGGCGATGAAATGAAACCTGTGATCATTAGTAGTTCTTTAACTGCTATTGAAGAAAAAAGAGTGATTGGAGTGCTGAAAGCCAATCAAGGAGCAATAAGGTGGAAGTTATCTGATTTGAAAGGAATAAGCCCTGCTTATTGTATGCATCATATTCATATGGAATCAAATTTCAAACCTGTTGCATAGCCTTAGAGGAGATTAAATCCACCAATGAAGGAAGTTGTGAAGAAGGAGGTCCAGAAATTGTTAGAAGCTAGAATGATTTATCCCATTTCAGATAGTACTTGGGTGAGTCCTATGCAGATGGTTCTCAAGAAGAATGGAGTAACTGTTATTCATAATGAGAAGAACGAATTGATCTCCACAATAACAATTACTGGCTGGAGAATGTGCATTGATTATAGAAAGTTGAATCAAGCAACAACGAAAGACTATTTTCCTTTGCCATTCATGGATCAAATGTTGGAGAGGTTAGCAGGGAATGCGTATTACTATTTTTTGGATGGCTATTCAGGCTATAACCAAATTAAAGTGAACCCGCAAGATCAAGAAAAGACAACTTTCACATGTCCATTTGGTATTTTTGAATACAAAAAAATGCCATTCAATTTGTGTAATGCATCAGCTACCTTTTAGAGATGCATGTTAGCTATTTTTACAGATTTGGTAGAGAATTGCATAGAAGTCTTCATAGATGACTTTTCAGTTTTTGGATCGTCTTTTGATTCATGCCTAGAGAACTTGAATACTGTGTTGACAAGATGTGTGGAGACCAATTTGGTTTTGAATTGGGAGAAATGTCATTTTATGGTTCAGTTTTAGCAAGGTGTTGAATGACACTCAGAGTAATTACATTACTACTGAGAAGGAGTTGTTGGCAATAGTGTATGCTTTGGAGAAATTTAGAGCTTATCTCATAGGCTATAAAGTTATAGATTATACAGACCATGTTGTTATCAGGTATTTGTTGACCAAGCTAGAATCAAAGGCCAGGCTAATTCGCTGGATGTTGTTGCTATAGGAATTTGATCTGGAAATTAAAGACAAAAAAGGAAGCGAGAATCATGTGGCTGGCCATCTGTCTAGGTTGGCCAATGAGGAAGTTATTGCAAGGGAAATTAAAGTGGTGGATGAATTTCCTGATGAGAAGTTGTTGGTGGTACAAGAAAGGCCATGGTTTGCTGATACAGTTAGTTTCAAGGCTGCAGAATTATACCATAAAGCATGGATTGGCAGTAGAGGAAGAAATTATTCAAGGATGCAAACTAATATATATATAGGATGACCCTTATTTGTTCAAGATAGGGGTGGATAATCTATTGAGGAGGTGTGTGCCTAGCAAGGAAGCAAAGAACATTTTATGACATTGTCATAATTCGCCTTATGGAGGACATTTCAATGGGGAGAGGACAACTGTAATCTGGTTTTTTTGGCCAACCTTGTTTAAAGATACTCATATGTATATGCATCATTGTGACAACTGCCAAAGAACAGGGAACATCTCAAAAAGACATGAAATGCCACTGAGGAATATTCAAGAGATTGATGTGTTTGACTGTTGGGGAATTGATTTCATAGGTCCATTGCCGAGTTCATTGTCTAATAAATATATATTGCTAGCAGTGGAATATGTCTCCAGATGGGTTGAAGGCATTCCAACACAGAAAGCGGACTCAAAGACTATGATCAAATTTGTCAAGAAACACATTTTTTGTAGATTTGGCACACCAAGAGTCTTGATCAGTGATGGAGGAGCATGTTTTTGTAATGTGCAATTGAAGAAGGTACTGGAGCATTATGGAATCAAGCACAGAATAGCCACAACTTATCATCCCCAAAGTAATGGTCAAGCTAAGGTTTCCAACAAGGAGATCAATAAGATTTTGGAAAAGACAATTGCAACATTGCGTAAGGATTGTGCTATGAAGTTAGATGAGGCTCTGTGGACATACATAACAACTTATAAGAGGCCAACACCTTTGTCTCCATTCCAATTGATTTATGGGAAGACATGTCATCTCCTTGTGAAATTGGAGCATAGAGCTTTTTGGGCACTTAAATGGCTTAATTTTGATTCTAAAGCCTCAGCAGAAAAGAGGATGCTCCAGTTGAACGAATTAGAAGAAATGCGGCTAAATGCATATAATTCTTCTCGGCTATACAAAGAGAGTGTTAAGGCTTATCATGATAAGAAGCTTTTGGAAAGAGAATTTCATCCAGGACAACTTGTTTTATTGTTCAATTCCAGGTTGAGGCTGTTTCTAAGGAAGTTGAAGTCAAGGTGGTCAGGACCATTTGTGGTAAAGCAAGTTAAGCCACATGGAGTTGTGGAGATAGAAGATGCTAAATCTAAAAGAAGTTGGTTGGTAAATGGACAGCGACTGAAACACTATAAAGGTGGTGAGGTCCAAGGGTTCATTGCAGTGATCACTTTGAGTGATTAGGATTCTGCGTCAAGCTATATGACGTTAAATGAGTGCTTACTGGAAGGCAATCTAGTATTTAAATTCTTTTGAAATTCATGCATTTTTTCAATAGTTAGAGAGTCTTTTCTTTTATGGTAGAGTCTTTTATAGTTAAAGTCTTGAACTTATAGCTCAAAGCTATTTTTATAGCTCAGGCTAAATGTCACTTAGCGCCCATTCTAGCGTAGTTTAAATAGAAAAGAGAACTGCCTTATGTCACAAGGTGTTTTCACTAAGAGAGTTATGAGGTGATCAAAGCTCTCGCTTCTGCACAGTACACTCGCGCCTTGTTTACTATCATCTAGAGTATCAAGGTACGAATTTTGTTTTCGTTTGCAAATGTTGAAACCTCTACACACTTGAGAGCCATTGTAGAGTAGGTTAATCCATGGTAGAGTCAGTTTTGAACTGTAATCGCAGTAGTTAGGGTTTAGTTTAGGGAAAAAAACTTCGATTTAAGGTTCCCGATTGTTAAGAGGATGGTTAGTTGCTGTTTTTAGGAATCAATTTGTGCTAACAGTGGTTTGCAGGAAAAAATGCCAAGGGTAAAACACATCGCTGTCAAAGGTTGTCTGGCCAAGCAATACCGTGGTGAGGATCAGCTCTTTGACGAAGCCATTCCGTTCGATACACTAGAACAGGAGCAATCGACTAATGTCCATGCATAGAGGAGTGCCAACAAGTTCTTGAATGCTAACAAGATTAGGTGGTACGAGCAAATCAAGCATTGAAGTTTCATTCCGAAAAGGAAGGTAGACTTGAAACCAGGGGACTGTGATCCTTTTCTAATGGGGATCTTGAGGAGAAATTGGAGGAAGCTAGCAGAGCCAATAAAGAAATTTGATGCAGAGATAGTGAGGGAATTCTATTCCAATGCTTATGCGGAACGTCAAGAGAGGAACATGAGGAAAACAATGGTTCGAGGAAGATGAATTCTATACACCCCTCAAGCTATTAATGACTTGTTGGGAAATCCCTTTCCTAAACAAGAAGAGAAATGTCATTATCAAAGATTGCAGCAGGAAGAAGGGATTTAGTAATAGTAAAGTGGCTACAGTGCTATGTATGTTAGGAAAGGGATATCAATTGACTTCAGCTGGGAAGGAAACGAGGATAAAAGGAAGAGATATGAGAACTTTGGCACAAGTATGGTAGACGTTCATGTTGGCTAATGTGGTACCAACCGGGCATATTTCATATGTCAATGTAACAAGGAGCAACCTACTGTTCTCCATGATGCAAGATGACTTCAGAATCAATGTTTCCAAGATCATTTCGGATTAAATACAAAGGGTGGTGGATGGTGAACAAGTTGGAAAAGGAGAAAGAAAGGGAACTTTGGGGTTCCCGACACTAATTACTGCATTATGTGTGAATCAAGGGGTGTTTGTGGAATCGAAAATGAAAATTTGGTCTCTAATTGATCTAAAATTCATTGAGCATCATTGCACCAATCCAGAGGAATATCCTAAGCAAAGGAATCGAGTCCCAACTCCGCCGAAGAACCATTCATCTCCAACTCTGGAAGCTATTGAGAAGAGAATGATGAAACATATATTGCATTTGGAAGATCAACAAAGTGTCATTTGCAGATTTATGATGCAAATATATCAGGGGATGAGGGATAAGACCTACATGAATGAGGAAGAACTGTCTTCCTACATGAATTGGCCTGGGGACAGGCCCAGTTGAGTGGAAGGAGCAGAAAATGCAAATGTTGAGGTGCATAGCACGGTTGGTAATCAAGGGACATAGGAAGAAAATGAAGCTCCATCAGCTGCACCAATTGATGAGCCACCAGCTGAGGAGCCACCAGTTGAGGAGCCACCAAAGAGACCAAAGAGAGCAAAAAGAGCAACAACAGGGCCTTTGGGTGCTGCTATTGATGAAGAGGTGAAGCCATTAAAGACTCAGTTCATTATCTCCTCAGATACAGAGGAGGATGAATATGCAAATGTAGGAGAAGATTTGATCGAAAATAATGATATATCATCGGACGATTCTTCAGATGATGCCTCTTTGGGTGAAGATGCATATGATGATTGAAGCAACCACTAAAGGTTGCTACTATTTTGCTGGGGTCGATATTTGCGTTTTGTTGTTCTGCTGATGATACTGCTGATATGAGGATGCTGATGTTGGGAATTGTTTTGAAAGATGTTGTTCAGAGAGCTTAGCTGAAGAAATTTTTTGGATAATATGGTATATCTGGATAACTATATATATTTGATGTTTTGATGCATTTTATTTTGGGATAATTGTACTTATATTGCACAATTTGGGATGACTGTATGACTTGGGTGAAATGTAATAAGGTATGCACAACTGAACTATCAAGTAGAATAGGATTTGTCATGTGTTAGTTGTGCCTGAATCTTAATTGTTAGGGGAATGAAATGTTGAATATCTTTTGGGTAATGTTAATATGTTAATTGGGAATTCAGTGTGCATGAAAGTACCATAATCTAGAATTTGAGCTTGAGCTAACAGTGACAGAAAATTAGAAAGGCAACATGACATTAGGAAGATTAATAGTGACAAGGAGTGACAGGATAAGAGAGAAACAATTATGTGAAGGAGTGATATACAGTGTGAATGAGTGCATATTTGCTTAGGATTTGTCATGTGTTAGCTGTGCCTGAATGTTAATTGCTGGGGGAATGGAATGCTGAATATCTTTTGGGTAATGTTAATATGTTAATTGGGAATTCAGTGTGCACAAAAGTAGCATAATCTAGAATTTGAGCTTGAGCTAACAGTGACAGAAAATTAGAAAGACAACATGACATTAGGAAGATTAACAGTAACAAGGAGTGACAGGATAAGAGAGAAACAATTATGTGAAGGAGTGATATATAGTATGAGTGAGTGCATATTTGCTTGAAATTGATTGTTGCTTTAATTTGTTGAGTTAGAATTGATTTTGCATTAATAAGGATGATGAAGGCAATTTGTTGATTGTGTGAGAATTACAGCCAGGGCCAAATAGCTAACCCGTGAGAGAGAGATGAATTTTGTTGTAAGCCAATTTGAGCCTATGTTGTTATTGGAACCTTGAGCTAATTATGTAAAAATCTACCTTGAGTATGAGTAGTTAGGAAATCATGATGCAATTTGAATAGGATTTTGAAGTAGAGGGAATTAAGTGGGGATGTGAAAACAAAGAAGAAGAAGAAGGGCTGCAGTGGTGTACCTTTGGATTTAAAAAAATAAATTGAAATTTCAGTTGTTATTTTGTATATGAGAAAATAAGAGAAAAAGAAAATATAAGGGTACACCAGGAAGAAGATATATGAGTTGCGAGACCCACATTTATAGCTCAGGCAAGGAAAATCGAATGATGTAGCAAGAAAAGGACTGATGGAGTCAGAATTCACATCTGAAATAAAATTTTCAAGGCCGATTTGAGTTGTAACCATGATTTGTGAAACTACTTGTACATTTTGAGTTCCAAGAAAAACCATAATTCTTTTTAGCCAAGCCTCATCATAACCTTATGAAAGACTTTCTGACTTATGAAATGCAGGGTTAATTTGCTTGATAAATGAGTAACAACTTTTGATTGAGAGTAATATGACACTTTGGAGATAAATATTGGAAAGGAATGTGTTAGTTGAGTGTTATCCTGTCATGAATTGTGCATTTTTGTCTGAACATTTGATTGTTGGAATTCTAATCTATGGAGTTGCAGGTGATTGTTTGAATTTAAGAGAGCATTCTAGTGAAAAGAGAAATGAATCTGATGTTTGTGTGATGCTTAAGATTTAGTGCGTGATTATCTTGCTTAGGGACAAGTAAGAAGCTAAGTGGGGAGACTTTTGATAGGCTTTAATTACTAGTTTATTTTCGTACATTTTCATGCTTATTTACATTGATCCTGTTATTAAATTGGTTTTAATTTGAATTTTATTGTTTGTTATGATTTATTTTGTTACCTAATCAGTTTTATTGTGCAAAGAGCGAAATTTGTTAAGAATTAGGTTAAATCTGAAGAAAGAGAAAATAGTAACACATAAGTAAAGGGAAGGAGCAGAGAGAAGGGCGAAAGTAACTTATTGCCCAAGCTAAGGACATAGCCGAGGCTAAAACTCACTTAAAGGACTTGTCACGAGGAAGCCCTAATTTGAATGCGTCAGCACTGATGGGATGCAAATCACGAGATAATGGTTGTGCATTGACCTAAAGAGAAGAACGAAAAGCTATAAAAAGCCAAAGCTAGGTCAACAACAGGGACTTATCATCTATCACTCTTGGTAGCCTCTTAGGAGTCGTTTCTACTGAAGATCCTTTCTTTTTCCTTTTCTTGTGTATTTCATGGCTACCATGCGTAGCTAAAATTTCTTACTCTTAGGATTGAATGTAAATTCTTAACTTCAAATGCATTCTTAACGTTATTTTTATATCATTGAATTCAAATACCTTTGTTTTACGTTTTATTCACATTTTGCTCTATCTTAAATTTCTTATTGTGATTGGAAAGCACTTTTCGAAACTGGAACCAAACGTTTAACGCATTGCATGTATAAGTTCAGGGATAGATTATAGTGTAGTGACTATTTATAACAACAACTCTTAATGCTAATTAATCTATTCTAGTAACTGGGGACAGAGCTAGGTATTTTAATTTAAGAATTTCAATGCTAGAGGAATCAGGTTGAATGACTTTTATTTGCACATATTGATAATTGGAAAAGATGATATGATTATATAATTAAGAGTGTATGAGAAGAAGAGTGTTACAATTCAATCCCACAGCCTTTATTCATAGAAATTTCACAAATTACATTATTAATTGCTTTATCTACATTCTCACAATCATTACAAATCCAATCATCATTGTCACGTATTTTTATTCATAATACTTTGATACATATTCATTATTCAATTATAAATTTCGTTCCCTGTGGATACGATACTCGACTTATTGTCTATATTACTTGCGTACTCAGTATACTTGCTAAAAGGACATATCGAATGTCATTACAACAAAACTCTTGTGGTCAAAGATTCCAAAATTTACTATGTTGTGTGCTCGATTGAAGAATTCAACAACTTAGACACCATGACCATTAACGAATTGCATACTTTTGATTCATGAGAAAAGAATGACTTGTAGGCACAACTAGCTCCAGAAGGAGGGATTGGATGGAGCCAGAACTCAATTCGCTTCAAACAAAACCATCAAGCAAGATCGTCCAAGGCAAGAATATATAAGCACAAATGAAATAATTTTATACTGGTTCACCCAAATCTCTTGGGTTATGTCTAGTTATCCCTTGAACAAACTATTCAAGAGGTTCCACTATATCATAAATTTTTACACCGAGTTCACAAACCTCTCCAAGTTACAACGAGTATACAAACATCTCCAGGTTACAACAAGTACACAAACCTCTGTATGTTTTAATGAGTACACAAACCTCTCTAGGTTATATGAGTCCCAATCTCCCTCTGAGATCAAGACCACTCAAGATTTAAAGAAACACTCTCAAATGAGAGAACAATGAAAACTCACAAGGGTTTACTTCACTATGGTGAAGAATTACACAATGGTTTTGCACAATCCAAAACTCTAGATGTTCTCAATAGTAGATTTATAATAGACACTCAATAGATACTCTATTTCTTCAATGTATTGTGTGATGCATTTCTCTTTTTCCTTCTTGTTTCTTTCAACTTGAAATTGTTACTCTATATGTAGCTTTGTAGAAACTAGCCGTTAGATGTTTGATAGGTAAATTTTAACCATCTAATGTTGAAACTAGTCGTTAGAAGAACAACCTCTATTTTTTTTTATTCTCTAGTGAGAAAAATCAAGAGAAAAAAAAAGTAAATGAAGAGAGTGAAAGTGAGGAGAAAAATAAGAGACATAAAAATAAAGAAAGAGGAAAAGAGAAACCTACCAGTAAAATATCTTTCATATCCTTATGGGCAAGACAAGACAAAGAAAGACAATTTATCAAATTTCAGGGAGATTTTCAAGCAGCTACAAATTAACATTCCACTTGCAGAAGCTCTAGAGAAAATGCCAACATATGCAAAATTTATGAAGGAGCTCTTGGCAAAGAAAAGGAGGTTTATTAAGGAAGAGACTATAGAATTGGAGGCTAGATGCAGTTCTATCATTCATAAGTCTTTGCTTTCAAAATCCAAAGATCTTAGTAACTTCACTATTCCTGTTACTATAGGGGTTATACATGTGGAAAATACTTTATTGGATTTTAGGGCTAACATTAATCCAATAACCTTGTCAATGATGAAGATGGTTGGTAACTCACAGGTTCAACCCACCTGAATGACACTACAGTCAACTAACAAATATATCAATAAATATAAGAATAAAGAAAGAAAGGAATCAAGGATAGACAATGTAACTATTTTAAGTATACTACAATGATAAACAATATAGGTTATATTGACATATTAATACCTTATTATTAAGTGTTTTAAATATAGATTATAGTGACATTATCTCAATTATAATATCATATTGTAATTGTGAGCATATGTCAACAAATTTATTCTCATAATTATAAAAGAAATATAGGCATATGTTATAATGACACACAATATTTGTTATTAAATCTCGTTCAAATGTGATATTAATGTTGTATGTGAGTACATGCATAATAGTCATACACTCACATATAAAGTCATACCTTTTATATGTCACTAACATTTATTGTAGTGATGTTTGTAACTAAATCCAAGAATCAATATGAATGAATTACAATAAAAAATATAAGACACTTTTAATTCAAATCCAATAAAATGATTGGATTTAAACATATTTTACTTAATTAGAAAAATTTATATCGAATTTTTTTTAAACTAATTTAAATTTGATTTAATTTGATTTTAAATTCGATTTTAAACTATAAATCAATTTTAAAATTAGTTTAAAACTATAAATTAATTTAAAAGCATATTCTCCCAAAGGTTGTTCAAATGATTCCTCAACCAACTTTGCATGCACAACAACTTGACAAATAACAAGTTGATGATGCCCCAATCGAGGTTAAGTCGATAACCTCTAAACCAAGATAATGTCTTCATTGAAGTCAAGTTAAAAGTTTTTCATTCGAAACCAAATTGAGTATACCTCAGGCAAGATTATGATGATAATGTTTCTATTGAGGTTCTAGTGATGATGTGCCGATTGAAGCTAAGCTAATGACACACTACTTAAAGTCAAGTTAAGGATGTCTTTGCAGAAGTCGAGAGAACGATACCTTGATCGAAGTCGAGCCAATAATATTTTGACTGAGATTGAACCAGAACAAATTTTTTACAATTTTTTAAATCCAAAAACTATTCCATTAAAAAAATTAAATAAAAAATCATGTATTAAAATTAACTTAAAGTAATTTGGATTAATATGGTTATGTATGGGATTTATTTTTTCACACCCCTAACTTAATTATTGGATTCTTATACATCTTCTATTAAGTTAACAAAACTTGTAAAACATTGGATCTTTACAATGATAGTGTACCTCCTTTACCTTAATTAGATTAAATCCCTAATTACCATCTCTACATGTGATTGCCAAGAACTCTAATTTGGCCTTTTTCCCCCGACAACCGAGCCGTACATTTCCCCCACATCAATTCGAATTAGTTTTTGAATGCCGACAAAAGCTAAAATGGATCTAAATTGGCATGAAACACCAAATACCTAGTATATACTTAATGTGAAGTAGAATAAACATGTCATAACTTTCCATGGAAAGTGTCACTTCTATTTCTTTCCCTTGGTTTTTCAAGCATACTTTCCCCCTTGGGGTCCCCCTTGCCAATGGCCATAAGAACCAGAAACCAAATAGGAAAATCCAATGATGATACCCACTCTTGACACCCTAGTCCCCACCATGATTTGCTATATTCCCTAGCTCCTCTTTATGAATGAATATTGAGATAGAACCATTAACAACAACCTCTGTGTGTGTGTTGTTCTTCTTTCACATAACAACAAGTTTCAATGTCTGAGTCTGAATTAGTCTCTTGTGATCAATCTCCCTCCTCCTCCACATCCACTCCAACCATTCAAATAGTCTCAAAGTCCTTCTCTGAAAGGCTTATGGGGAAATTCTTTGATGCCACTCAGTTTGATTTTGTGTATGAGCAAAGTGGCCTTTGGTCTCCCCCAATAAGAAGAACTGTGTTCTTGGCCTCACCTGCAGGTAACATATGCTCTCAAGATGAAATGGTGAGGAAGCTCAAGAAGGCAAAGAAGACTTGCAAGAGACCCATCTTTTGCTTCTTCAATGTATGCACCTCATTTTCTTTTCCTTTTATTAGTTTTATGCTTTGATATTTTTCTAGTCTAACTTACCCCAGATAAAAAATTGTTTTTTTTTTTTTTTGAATCAGCCCCAGATAAATAATTGGTGTATTCTCTTGTATACTTCAATCTAATTCAATTTTTACCTACTCAAGTGCATAAATTGTTGAAAATTCTCTGTAAAATGTGTTTCTAAACAAAAAAAAAAAAATTCATTTTTTCTTCAGTAACCCAGATAACCTTCCTATTTATTCTTAATTGATTTATGCAGTTTTAAGTTGAGAGAGGAATAACCTTGAGGGGTGCTTCTGACTCTTGTTTTCAGGCCTCCTGGTGCTATTAAGTTGATCTTGGCATTGCATAAAGTTGAGTTGCCAGCCATAACCTCTTTTGGGATAAAGTAGTGTTTGTCTCAGAATATTTATATATGATCCTTTCATTGTGCACGTGGGTACTGCTTTGCCAACTATAATGTGGTCCAGTGGAATCATAACCTAAAGAAACCCATAAAGTGAGATATTATATACATATATAAAAGTGCTTGCAAGTTCTTTGTCATGTTACTACAAATCTTGTATCCCAACTTTGTTTCATAATGCAATATTGGTGTGGAAGCTAACTTATTTCTCTCAATTCATATAAATCCCACAAATTGTCATGAATTTGTTTGTGTAACTTGGTAAGCTATGTATACACTACATCACTCATAAAATATTGGAAGCCAAATCTTTTTTCTTTTACATTTACAGAGATAATATCTAAATTTTTAAGGATCAAATAAGTTTCTTCTTTCAATATATATCATCAACACTAATTAATATATATTTATATCTATATATATGACAATTAATAATATTAAAATAATGTTAGTAAAGTAATTATCAAATATTAAATATATCTACGTTATTAAAAAAATTATTAAGATTTTAACGTATCAATACAATCATTTATAAAAATATTGTTATGATAAAATTTATTTAATAGAAAGATAATATTTTAAAAATATTACTAAATTTTTTCAATAATCTTAATAAAAAATAACATTATAAAAATGTTATTAAATTTTTTTAATAACTTTTTTAATAGAGAAACAATATTTTAAAATTGTTACTAAAAGTTTTTAATAATATTTTTAACAGAGATTATATTATAAAATATTACTAATACAAAATATTTTTACTAATTATTTAAATAGAGAGACAACGTTGTGAAATTGTTACTAAAAGGTTTCTGTTGCAAGTTTGTAATGTAATTCTTACAATTTGTTATTAAACAGACAACTTCAAACAATTTTTTCTCGAAAATAGTGAGATTGTGTATAAAAAGAAATGATTACAGTCAAATTATTTGAAGCCTTGGAAACATTGAAACTACAACTATCTTCCTATTTTGTTAACTTTGGATCTCCGTCAAAACTGCATTTACAATTTAAAAAATAACATGTTGTGGGTGTTTTCTTTTCAAATGGTAAACGAACGTAATATGTCAATTGACATATTGTCATAAAAAATGAGATAAATGACTAGTTTATTTGAAGGAAGTCAAAATAATGCACAATGATTGGACACTACACAATGCTCATAATCCATTTACATATAACCATATGATCTTTATATACCTATTGCAAGGTGCATTCATTGTCCCGTGAAAAAGGTCAATTAGGACAAGTCACAATGGAATTACAGTGCTTCACTTGTTGCATTCTTAACTAGAAAGTGTTACATCATAACTATAAGCTAAGCCTAATAGCAAGTGCTTGATCCAAAAATTAGTATAAGAGCTAAGGTCACTAGTTTGATTCCTAATAGAACAATTATTCAGTGGAAGATTGCTGTAGGTTGTACAATTGTCCTATGGCGTAAGTCAGGTAGGTCAAGTTACAATCAAAGAGTTTGATTCCTATGAGGATAATTGCTCAGCAAGAGATTGTTGTAGGGTGCATTAATTGTCCCATGGAAGAAGTCAGGTGGGCTACGTCATATTGAATCATAGCGCTTGGGTTGTTACACTCTTAAGTAGAAAGAGTTGTACCCTGATGGTAAGTTATAACTTTTGGCCTAATGATAAACACTCAATCCAATAATACTATCTTCTTTATTCCCCTCAACCCTCTTTTGTTTCGTTTTATTGCCTCTTTCTTCCTTTTCCTCCAACTTCTTTAATATAATCTCTTCCTACCCAGAATATGTAATCCATATTTTCTTACCTAATTTCCAAGGCCTAAGTGATTCTACAGGGCCTTTCTTAACCAATATAACCTATTGTAGTTATTTATGACATTATCAAATATATAACTACTCATGGTATGAACAACTAACCTTAATTATCACTTCTATTGAGCCCTTGATAACATATCAATGGTTTACTCACCAACCTAATTTCCTCTCTAGATCTTACTTGGTACACTTGTGCACATCTTCTTACCTCTTAAGAAATCTTGGGGTTTAACTTTGTTATCTTGATCATAGTCAAGTGTTGCCCCTTCTTTATTTTGTTTTGGTAATTATGGCTTTTGTAATTAGGTTACCTTCCTTCTTAAAGTTTTGTCTTCCATTGTCTCATCATTTGCCTAGTTTATTTGAGATTGTTTGCTACCTTTCTAAATTTTAATTGTGTGTTATCTACCTTGTGAGACATTGTGATTTTTATCTTAACTCTATCTCACCTTAATCGCTTACAATTTCTTCTCCCGTTGTGTTTATTCTCTATCTCAATCACACATGGGTCAAAGTCCTTCTTCGTTTCATTACGCTTCATTTGAAATTAGGAAACAAGATGAGTTTATTTTTTGTTTGCTTTAAGGTTTTGTGTTTCGGCCTCCATAACAAACTAAACCCTTTTCATGCTTTCTTTATGTTAGGCTTTTAGAACCACATAATCGACCAATATACAACATGTTGTTGTCATATTCCCGATGCTCATCTTCATCTCAAATGAATGTTAACATATTTCCTTTTCTGTGTTCCCCTGACTAGCATTCTCTTTAACAACTCTTGAATTTGCCTTTCTTTTCTTATTCATAATGCATTTATTATACTCTATCAATCTCATTGACATCATTGTGCCCTTACTTCCACCAACGTTGGTCACATCGACTATCTTTTCTAGCAAGTCCATCATTCTTATTTCCATTTGTGTGACCTATATTAAATTTGTTAGATTCTAAGCATTGCAATTCATATGATGACATGTGTATCCTATCTGTTGTCACACTAAAGGAGTCAACTTCATTGATCTTTTTTTCCCTATATACCACACTTGCACATCATTGTATTTGATGGTGATAATTCTTCTTTAATGGAGACTTGATATGTGTTGCCATTTATCTTCATTTTCTTAACAATATTTGCATCATACCCAATCAACAATCAAATTTACATTCAAGCAAATTCCAATTCTCCCAAGCCTCAATTGATTCACCAATAAAAATCAGTGTCCTTGAGTCATTATTGTCTTGTTGAAACATTCATGAGCCTATGATGATAATGGTATACCCCTGACCCTCATCACTTTCTTTCCTAACAAAGTTTGGTTTTACCATGGAGTGAACGATTCAAATAATGATGAGAACCAATCACTGTACTCTTCTATTATCTTGCTTATATTAGTGTCTTCTTCCTTAGTGAGTGATAAAACTTTATCTCCTAGGTATTGCACTCTTATGAACTTTAAGCCTCTTATAATAATTTTTTCTCTTAGGAGACTCCCTGTCATTGTTGTTGTGTAATCTTCCAATCAAACTTCTATTCAAAGACTCTTTTTCCTCTTTCTTTGCTTAGAATTTGGTTCCCTCCCATCTATATGTGATATTAGCTTTGTTTAAGCCTCCCAATACAACATGAGCCCATGATTGCTCATGATCTTCCTTTTCCATACTGCAACTGTGCTTGTTTTCTTTCATACTTGATTCCTTTTATTTTCCACCTTTCTTATAGTGTTTCATCATTTATCCAATATTTGGCATATTGACATTTATCTTTCTATTACCTATCCATATCTCCAATTTTCTCTTAGGCATTGTACTCCAAAGAACCTCTATAAAAACCAAATCTCTACCCTCTCCAATTGAGTTTTCTTGAAATGAATAATTGTTGAAACCCTAGACAATATAATCCCCTAAGTCCCACTAGACAGTCTAAGACAAGTAGATCATCTATGAGTTTTGTTGATAAAAAACACAATATGTTTGAATATAAATGAATTATTTGAACATTCTAAGACGTGTTTTGTGACAGTTGAATGATTCATAACCATTAAGTGCTATTAGGAAGTTTCATGACAGACAATGATATAAACAATATGTGTTTTTAACTTGAATTTGATTTATAATCAAGTCGTAACAATCAAATATTTTCTAGATGAAAATCAAATGTTTGAAATATTATTTTTAATGTCTACAATAGTTATGTTTGAAAACGTTTTCTGACAAACGGTCATATAATCATCCATTTAAGGAATCAAATGAATCAATGTGTTTATGATTAATTGTGATTAACTCTTATATATGCAAATCTTGTTTGAATTGTTTCTATAAACAAAATAGAGACACAAATGCTTTGAAGATTCAAATCATAACTTTCTATATCAAGTGTCTAAGCCAAGAAAGATGAAAATTCTCATTGAAGTTCAAACAAAAACCAAGTCTTTACTAGTCAAAGTTGCAATGGTCATCTTTCACGTCAATATAAAGGATTCAAGATAAAAATGAAGAACACAACAACTATATTTTATAATTCTTTCAATCTTATAAGTGATTATATAATGTTTTTTATAGGTAAGTGATCACTACTCTCTCTCTCTCTCTCTCTCTATATATATATATATATATATATAATAATAATTAGCAACATAAAACAAAATGTTACTAAATCAAACAAAATGTTATTAATATGATTTAGTAACATTTTTACTTATTAATATAAACATTTATAAAAATGTTAGTAAATATTTTTTGTAACATTTATTTAATAAAATAATATTTTAAAAATGTTACTAAATTCTTTTAATAATATTATTTTAAAAAGAAAGTAACACTACAAAAATGTTCTAAAACTTTTTAATAACTTTTTTTCAATATAAAAGCGGCATTTTAAAATTATTATTAAAATTTTGTAGTAATACTTTTTTCAGTAAAAATAACATTATAAAAATGTCACTAAATTTGGTAACATTTATTTAATAAAAAGATGATATTTTAAAAATGTTATTAAATGCTTTTAGTAATATTTTTCTTAATAAAAATGTTACTAAAAATGTCTAATAACTTTCTTTTAATAAAAAGGCAACATTTTAAAATTATTTCTAATATTTATTTTAATAAAAGTAGCATTAATGTAACTAATTTAAATATTTTATAATATTTTAACAAATATTACTAAATTATTAAATTGTTTAACAGAGGAACGTGTATTACCAGAGAGAAATTCGTTATGTTTTTTGAAAAAAAATTAAAAAATCACTAGACAAAAATTTGAATGAAAGTAAGAAAAGTCAATAAATTTAATTAATATATCTAAAAAACTAAAATCCCAATCCTTACTTAAGTTAAGAAACACAATTGTTTAGAAATATATTTTTTATATGGACATAAATTTCAACTAAACTCACTAAAAAATTTACTTTCCCTCCTTTTCCTTTAAGTATAAGCTAAAGTAGCAATAGCACCCACTTGTCCCTCAAAACTCGCATCAATTTCAATACTAAAACATGTTAAAATAAGCTAAACTAAATAGGGTCCTAAATTCACCTTCTAAGAGAAAATGATAAGTTACTTGAATATTTCCTTATGTTAAAACAAATAAGTTTAAAATGGATATAAAGTTATCGAAACTCTTGACAATGTAATATTAAGTTCGTACTTAGAAACTAATATATAACTCTCTAGTTGAAGTTTTGTCTTGAATGTAACAAGTAATATAATTAATTATTAGATAACATATAGGTTCTCTTGAAATTCATTCCATATCAGAAAATAAAACACGTACTTATCTCAATTCTCATGTTCATTCAACTAAACAAAAAACAACAACCATGGCAAGAATAAATAAGACAAAACTTGTTTCAATCAATGATCCCACCATAAATTCTTATCTTCAATTGCAATAATAGAGTGATGCATAAAATTCAAGAATTACATAGTATAAACTATCAAACATGTCCTCATGACTAATGAAGTGAAATAGATTAATTCAAAAAAAGATTAATTCATCTTACGGATGAGATACAAACTCGACCCTTTTAAAGTCAATGAAAAAAGAGTATCACAATAGATGCATTAGTGATCATGCCGTTAAAGAAAACTTATATTAATTGTACCGCCATATTTTATTTGCTTTGGTACATGTTAGTTTGGTTGATTCAACAACTACATTGGAAAGTCCTTTTCCAAACCAATGTCCTCAAGACTTCTAAGTTAATCCAATTTGTAACTATCTCACAATTCTTACAACCACTCAAAGATACAATGATCTCAAATATTTGCTATATTTGCAAAGATACCAAAAAGCATAATTCTAGTGGTTCATTTCATGACTCACTTCATGCTTTGTAAGTAGAGAAAGCCAATTTAAAATATATCTAGCCTATATATTATATTCCATATCATTTTATATTTTTTATGGAAAAGAAACTTTGACAATCGCAGGTTCATTACAACCCTGTGTCAACCGTGACGTGGCATTATTTTATGATGTGGTTTGAGGGTAGAAATAATATTTGGATCATGAATTAAAATATTTGAATTTTACAACTTTTTTTCGACAGTGTTTCCTTAGACAGAGAAAAGAGAAAGGTGCCCAATTTTGAAACTCAAATCCCAATCCCAATCACTCTCACCCTCACTCACTTCAATTCTTCTCTCCTTCTTCTGTGATGCGAGTTCAAATCAAAAATTGAGGCAAAGCGAAGATCAGAGAGAGAGGATGGTTTCGTATGTGAATATCTAGCTGTACGGCTTGGGAAGGTTAGTGGTAGTAGGGATGGTATTGCTGGTGGTGTTTCAGGAGAAGCTTATCTATGTTCCAGTGCTCCCTGGTCTCACCAAGTCTTACACCATCAATCCCTCTCGCCTCAGATTCATCTACGAGGACATCTGGCTTCGCTCCTCAGACGGTGTTCGCCTCTAAGCCTGGTTCATCAAGCTCTTTCTTGATTGTCGATGTCTTCGCTCTTCTCATTGATTTCATTTTATTTTCATCTTCTACCAATTACTTTATTGTTACTATCCCTTAATGGTTTGTTACGAGTTTAATCGATTCATTAGTGTGTGGCGTGGAATGGGAGAAATGCATAAGAAGACCGCGTTACAGAAAGAGACAGAGACGACACATGCTTGGAAAAAACGATTCATTGCAACAAAAGAGGGAGACAACATACGTCGGAGACCAAATGTGAATGAAACCTTCCACCTCACCGTCTCGTTTAGTTCTCGTTTAAGTGTAATTACACATGAAGGTATCAATATACCATAGACTATTTTTTACTATCCAATGCCTTCTCTTTATTTTTATAAAAAAAATAATAATAACTTTACGTTTAATTTCAAGCTAAGTAAAAAATAAATCACCAAATCCAAATTATTAGTACAAACACTAAATTATGTTCAACTTTGTTTGTGGGCGTCGCAGTAGGATCTGGAAAAGGCTTATGAGAAAGCCGCCATAAAATTTCACCCGGACAAAGGTGGCGATCCCGAGAAGTTCAAAGAGCTTGCTCAAACATTAAGAGGTTCTGAGTTACCTGAGAAACGTAAGATTTATGATACTTACGGTGAAGATGCTCTTATGACACAAACAAGAATGTCCACTTCGAAACCCATATCCTCCTTCCGACTCACCTCCCTCCTCCGCTCCCAGAAAGACCCCTCCGCCGCCCTCCAACTCTTCCTCAACCCAAACCCTAACCACCCCTCGCCTCGCCCCTTCCGCCGCTCCCTCCGCTCCTACAACATCATCATCACCAAACTCGCCCAAGCCAAAATGTTCCCCCAAATGGAACAACTCCTCAACCACCTCCACACCCAAACGCGCTTCCCTACCCCCGAGCCCCTCCTCCGCCACGTCATCGCCTGCTACGCCCGCGCCCGCCTCCCTTCGCGCGCTATCCGCACCTTCCTCTCCATCCCCTCCCCCTCCCTCCGCTCCTTCAACTCCCTCCTCCACGCGCTGCTCCTCTGCCGCGACTTCCTCTCCCTCACGCGCCTCCTCCCGCACCTCCCCCGCTTCCGCGGCCCCGACGCCTGCTCCTACAACATCCTCATGCACGCCTGCTCGCTAACCGGCGACCACGATCGCGCGTGGAAGCTGTTTAACGAAATGCGCAGGCGAGGTGTACGTCCGAATCAAATCACGTTCGGAACTCTGATCACCGTGCTGTGCAAAAAGCCTCAATTGCACCTCCCCCGGGCGTTTAAGGTGAAGGAAGAGATGGAGCGGGTTTTTAAAATTAAGCCTAATGCTTTTGTGTACTGTAATTTGGTTAAAGCTGTTTGCGAGGTAGGTGATTTTGATTCCGCGTTTAGGTTGAAAGATGAGATGGTGAGGAACAGTTTGAAGCTTGATGCTGTGGTGTACAACACTTTGATTTCGGAATTTTTGAAAGCGGGAAAGAAAGATTTAGGGTTTAGGGTTTTGGAGGAAATGAAGAGTGGTGGTGTGAAGCCGGATTCTGTGACGTGTAATGTGTTGATTGGGGAGTTTTGTAGGGAGGGGAATTTCGAAGAGGCTTGTAGGGTTTTGGATGATGGGTTGGAGGGTGTGAAGCCTGATGTTTTTGGCTACAATGTGGTTATTGGGTGGCTGTGTAAAGAGGGGAAATGGAGGGAGGCTGATGATTTGTTTCGGGACATGCCAAGGCGGCACTGTGTTCCTGATGTTGTGACTTACCGAACACTGTTTGATGGGCTTTGCCGGTGTATGCAGTTTGAGGAAGCTGGGTTGGTTTTGGAGGAGATGATTTTTGAAGGCTATGTTCCGCGTTCCTCGAGTTTGAATGAGTTTGTTGGTATGTTGTGCAAGGAAGGGGATTTTGAGTTGCTGGGGAAGGTTTTGGGTGGTTTGGTAAGTGGGGGATTTTGCTGTGAGGATGTGTGGAGAACTTTGGTTTTATTGGTTTGTAAGTCGGAAAACATGTTGGAAGCTTCTGAGCTTTTTGATGAATCGGTGTTGGCATGAATTCTAGATTTGGTTTCAGTGAATGCACAGTGAGATTCTGTTAGTTCAAAAATACGTATTTTCAGGGATGGCCTGGACTCTCCTAATCCTGCCAAGCATAAAACTAAGCGTTTCATCAACGATCTATACCAGAGAGGTGAATCTGTAGTCCACAAAGCGAAGATGAATATCCGTGAAGAGTAATTGCAAGCAAGTTCGAAAGGCTTGGAGTATTGGTTTGGACACACCTTTTGTTGAAGGAGATATGCTTATTGAGGCCTTCTAAGTTCCCCCTTCCAGAAAAGGGTCAGCAAGTCACCAATTCTACTGCAGTGTAGATGCTCCAAACCATCAGGTAGGTAGCTTCAATCCAAATTATTGTGATTTTTGCATTATACTTTTAATCTGATAGTATTTGTTGTTTTGATTTCTATAGGATGAAGTGAATGAGATGTATCTAATTGTGATTAAAATGATATAGTAATGATACATAGGTCTTGTTTTGACGAATTTCTCTATAAGGATTTTAAGAGAGAAAATTAGGAAGAAAAATTGAAATTAGCTTTTCCATATTTTTAAAATTAATTTATGCTCAAGCTAATTTGTAGAAACTATCTCTTATAGTTTATCTAATTTTTTTTGAACTTGTGTATAACTAGTTTTAACTTATGGAAAAACTCATTTCGTTTTTTTCCTTTTTAATCTTTTTGACATACAAATCCTTATGGCATAGCTTGTACAATAAGCAGATATATATGGCCTTGCTCTCTTGGTACTTCCATTTCCATTATAACAAGCTAAACAGCCCACTGGGAAAGAAAAATAAATGATTTTACTATTTTCTTCATATTTTAATGGAATTTCTGTAGCTCAATTTGAGGTGATTGATATGCTACATGGCTGGGTAATTAAGTTGATGAACGCTGTAATATCAAATAAGGGGCATTGTTCTTAAAATGTTGATAAACTGCTTAGAAAATGAATGACAGCTTATTATTTTCATTGTATCTTGTTGTTCTGATTTGAATGGAAAATAAAATGATTCCAAGGTGATAGAGATATTCACTATTTTTTTACTGACTTGTCATTGTTAATGTCTAATGTTGGTGCATCTTTTTTATTGTGATAAATATGGATATGTTGTAATATTAGAAATTTCAAGTATACTAGTTAAAAATTAAAATTTGTGGGATTATGTTTAAGGTTATCTAGACACATAATTGGATTGAAGATAGTGTATTTGCTTCTGCTTCAAGGGAAGGATTTCTAGTTTCAACATGATAATTATTTAAAGAACTGTCTTGTGAAAATCTGGCTTAGGATAAGGACCGTCTTCTGGTGGTCTTGGTGCTACAGCTGCATCATTCTAAGTTCGGGATCAAATGGCTGTCAGTTGGCATATGAAGTTTAGTGGAAGACGGTTGCTTTGGTACAAACTCGCATTCATACCTTTGTAAAGATTTTTAACCCCAAAATTGAATTAAGGTAACTTTGTTTGATCAGCTATTTAATCCGAAAATTTGCATTTTTTTGATGCAAAGATTCTTTATTTGCATATGACCGAATGTGATGAGGAAATAATTACATATATTATATGACTTGCATGAAAATTGCGTTGGTGATTGATTCATACCATTGTGATGTTGAGCAAGAATTAAGTTAGCTATCAAGTATCAACTTCATATCACGACCCCCCTTTTCATAGCTAGACTTGGGAATTCTAAAATTTTCAAAGATTAATTCGAGATTTATGAGCTATTACTTACATATGTTTTATACATGGGAACTGGATATTTTTTTTGAAAAGTATTGGCATAGTTGGTCAGATTGAGGACATCTTTATTTTTATCATCTACATGCATGTCCCTAAGCTTGCCCACGGGTAAAGATACTTTTTTTGTACTTTGTGCGAGTACGATCTTTTACTATAGTAGATTTGAAATACTCAACTCTTCTAGAAAATGCACTATAGTCATCTTTATTAGAAGGGTTATGAGATAAGGTCGCACCTTACTTTTTATGCATCTCATTGTCACATTATTCAAAAGACCTCAATATAACTTTTGCTATTATACAATATAAGATTCTACTTTAATAATATTTTACTCTTAACTTCTTGAGAGAGGAGTTGCTTTTAAGATAAAAAATAAATTTGTTATTTTTATAATCCAGAGTCTTATACATTATGAGTTTTAAATGTTTTCATATAGCATCCTTTGATGGAAATGGAAGGGTCTTAAACTCATGACCCTGAATATGACCTTTGCAATAGAGATGTCCTAAGCAATCATATGGCTTTTTTTGTTTCTTGGTTCTATCTTATACGCACTAAATAGAATCCCAATTCCTAGCATAAATATCTACAATAAATTGATGGTGAAAGCGAAACTTGATACCCAAGAAAGAAGCTTTACAAGAATGTGTGAACTGTGTCGAAAGGGAGGAGGCGTGACCTTGTATGGCGTTTTGGCACAGTTGTCCAATAGGAACAACTAATTTACAGAAGTTTGGAGGTGCCAACTTTGAGGCATCTCGTGCGTCATCAACAATTGACGTGCTCATCTATCATTCTTGCAGTATGACTTTTGAAGATTTTTAAACTTTATTTTCTTGATAAGACATTGGTATTGAGTATTTAATAAATCTAGTAAATGCAAATACTTGCATTCTAAGAGGTATTTCCATGCTTCAGCTTGACATCATCACTTTTGTATATAAACATTTTACCTTGAAGTTTAGACTCCCCTGTGACATCTTATCAGTTCCTGAATGTATATCATAGGCAATTTTGGGGAAAATTAATACAAGAACATATTTGCCTCTTGGTTTTCCTCCAATAAAAAATTGTTAAAAACATTATCATAATGTTTAAAAGAATTGAATTGGTCAATTTTATTCCTTGAATTTCAATTTACATGCCAAAAGACCAGGCTCCATTGATGAATTTGATGCATCTTCATTTTAAAATTTAAAGCTTCTTCATTGCATGTTCTGGACTCGTAGCCTTCCCAATTTTTTTTGGGTAAATTCTTTGTGCACCCTCATACTTCCAAAAATACTAAAAATACCCTTCTGAAAATGAATTGGAGTTGCTTGCGGCGTAGGTTGTGTGGGGTTTCCCTTCGGTGGTTGGTGCGCTGGTGTTTCGTGAGTGGTGCTAGTGTTTGGTGATGGTAGGTGAGTGCGTTTTTTCTTTCTAGTTAGTTTTCCATTTATGTTATTTTTCAATTCTGAAATGTGGTTCAGAATTAAAGAATTTAAAAGTATTTGTGATAATTTGTATTTTGAGTTGTGCAATTCAGTATACACCATATTTTGGAATGTATAATTTGGAATATAAGTTTCTTAATGTTTTTTAGCATTTAAATTTTTGGTGTAATTATAGTATAGTGATTGTTGCTTGTGAAGATAGAATCTCAATTTTGAAGCTGAATATCCAATTAAGTAGATAAAAGGTTAGGTATGAAAGAGTTAGATTTAATGAAGTTTGTAGATAGTGATGATGAATTGGTTGGATGAGATTAGATTTTACGACAAATGAGGTAAATACAATTTTATTCATGTGTAAAAATGTAAAAATGTTTGACAGCTCATGTAATTATATTTAATGCATTTGTATAGGTATTTAGTATAGGTATTTGGTATACTAAATGACTTGTGTAGGGTGATCTTGGACTTGCTTTTGTGATTATAATAATTAGATTTGACAAAGCAAATACACAACAGAAAAGAAAAATATTTTACTCTTGAGGTTGTGAAATGGAGTGTATGTATAGAAAATATAAACACTATTTGAAGGTGACTGGAATTGATACAGGAAACTGTGATTATCTTTTTCGAATGTAAGATAAGCCGCAATGGAAAAGATTAGGTATTGAAGGTAATATATAAAAGTCGTACTCATGGAACGACTCATTAGTTGATCAAAACATTGTTGATATGAATAAAGGTCCAGTGAAGCCAATAAATATATTACTTTAAAATAAAATTGGAGAGAATGTTACGACAATAAAATAACTGTATAATGTTAAATATGTATAAAAAAATCACTTTGAGGATTTAGATAAAAAATGCAACAACTAAATATTAAAAAGTTAGACTGAAAAAGTTAAATGCTAAAAAATATGAAGAAAATAATTGTATTTTGAATTCCACCATTCATTTTGGAATACAAATATTGAATTCAATATTATATTATCCAAAATATAATTTATTACAAATTAAACTTCTGAATTCCTCATTTTGCAATTAAAAAATAACGAAATGGAAAACTAACTAGAAAAAAAACCAACACAATCACCTACCACCACCGTCAAATTACAACACCAACCACCAAAGAAGGGGAAACACTACAACTTTCAACACAAACTAACGATTCCAAAACACATCAATGCTTAAAGAAGAGTATATTTAGTATTTTCGGAAGTATGGGCGGTGCAGGATGAAAACATGGAGCTGCAGGAAGAATTTGACAAAATATGCGGCTGTTAAAACTGTTAGCCCACATATGTATTCGGTGTTTTGTTTTCAAGTGCTGATGAACTAAATTCTTAACTTCGTGACGAAAAAACGTGAACAACATATTCATTAATAATATGTTTGGACGAAGTCTTCCTAAATTCCTTTTAGGTGAGAAAAATTAAAGAGAAAAAAGTTCAAATTAGTTTTTCATAAAATAAAATTAATTTATGTATAAATTAAAAGTAAAAATTTCGAAAAACTAAATAAGAACTCTTCTACAAATTAACTTATATATGAGTTAATTTTAGTTTATACAAAAATCAATTTCAAAATTTTTTCTTATTTTTTCCTAGAAAAATTTGTGGAAAAGATTATTCAAATAGTCCCAAAAATGTCACAATTGTGAAGAGTGGAAATATATATTTTTTTATTAAATAAACTAGTTGAAATCACACAATTAGTTTGATATCACATTTTCATTAATTTTACTATATTAATGAAAATACATGGTTCCCGGAATATGGCCTCGTTATGAAGAGCTTGCAAGAATAGAAATGAAAATGTTTGAAGGCACTTATAGAAGACAGGAAGATTGGAGGATGAAGCAACAAGTGCAACGTTCCTTTACTAAAGGTTTTAGGGAGGAGGTTATAATCTTTTGAAATACACGTCTTACGGAAAAACTACATTTAGTTTCCTTAAAATGTCATTTCGAAGAGTTACATTTTCTTTTTCGCCATGAAAGAGACCAAAGGACTCTAATTTTCAATTTTCCAATAGAACCAATTGATTTTGGTCTGACTTTAACATTTTCACCATTTGATTATTCTTAGCCTTAATCCTAAGTTATGATAGTTTAATTTTCTTTAGCTTCTTTGTTCTCATAGCTTGATTTTCGCCAATTGATTTTCGTCACGTCTCGTTATTTATTGGACAAGGAACCGATGCACACTTTTTTTTGGTAAACGAGAGATCTATAAGATTAGGTACCAAGTGACAATAATGACTTGGTATCATCCTCTCCATTCTCTTAGGCTTTGTTTAGTTGGGGGAGTGGATTTGAGAGAATGGATTTAAAGGGATTTGAGTGGATTGTGTGTGGATGAGATGGTTGTTTGGATTAATAGATGAATGGATTTGAGAGGATTGATTATGAAAGTTTGGGATTGATTTGATAGATATTATAGATTTGTTTTTATTTTTTTAATTGATATATTTATGAAATTACTAATTAACCCTTGTGACATAAGATGGTAAAAAATTAAAATGAATTAGATTAAATTGATTTTAATATAAAAAATATAGAAACTGAATTAACTAACTAGATATTTTTTAGTTGGTTGGTAATGATTTTAATTAATCCAACCCGTGAACATCCTTATTTTTTTGTGTTAATAATTTTATATTTAAAAGAAAATAAAAATATTTTTAAAATGAATAAAAAATATTTTAAATAACATCTTCTCCCCTTAATTTCATCATATATATTGAATCAAATAAGGAGACAAAAATATATTTTTTTTCTGATTTACTTCAATTAAACATTAAGTAAACATATTTTCATCGATAAAAAATAAAAAAGAAAAATAAATAGAAAACAATATAATATTTATAATATACTTTTATTATTTCTTTTATAAAGTAAATAATTTTTAGTGATTTAATTATTTTAGGTTAATAATATAATTATGAATGGATAGATTGTATTGAGTATGGGTAGATTGAAGGGAGATTAATTATATTATAGCTGTTTTGAAAAAAAGGAAAGTATTATGAATATATATATATATATATAATTATTGAAAGTAATTATTTGAAAAATTAGGTATAAATCAATTTATTTTTCATATATAATATTTATTGTTACAAACCCTAAAGCCACTTAAAAGAGTGTTTTGTAATTTTCAAAGTCAAGGGTATTTTGTAATTTCCACTTAATTTACAAGGGCTATTTTGTAATTTCGATCTTCATCCTTTCAAATTCCTGCAAATCTCTTCAGATGAGCGAAGATTCAATCCTGCAAATCTCTCCTCATCCATCCTCCCAAATCAGGTCAACCAAACAACCTTCATCCCCTCAAATCCATCTTTTTGAACAGTAAATCCCTTCAAATCAGTCCAACCAAACACAACCTTAGTGCCACATCATCATAGTATTATTTTTCCATCTTTCACAAAAATTGTATACTTCCACACGGAATACAAGTCAAATACATTTATTTAATATTAAAATAAATTATTATTTTATTATTATATAATATTTTATTAAAAGAAGCTAAGATCAAATGAAAGTAATTCTTAAACATGCATGTTAAAGTATACTTTTTTTTCCCTTTCACAAACTGACTTGTAACCTAAACCTATCCCTTTTTAAAATTTACCTTGTCCTTATAGTGAATGTCTGAATGAAATGTATTATTTTGTTACTCCTAGAGGATGGAGTTTGCTGGTTTATAATTGTTTTGGTTTGAATATTTTTCTTAAATTGATGACTTGGTTCATTTCCTTCCATTGGGAGCCTACTGTTTGTGGTGTTTTTAATACTACAATTATCTAATAAAATATTGTCCAAAGTTGATTGCAATATGAAGAGAATGTATAGCTGAGACAACCCATAAAACAGTTTTGCAAGCCGCCATTAAAGTAATTTCAATAACTCCTATATTGTTAACTCTATTTAGATATTTACCAATTCTTGTAGTCATCCCACAAACGTTTTGGAACACTAAGAAAATTGCTTCAACATCAATCGTTCCTTAGTCTCAACTCTCTAGATGTTCTCTCCTAACGTTGTTAGTTTGATGGGGTGTGTTTCTGCGAAGACAGTCAAACATTCAAGTTAGCCATGAAAAAATGAGGTAATAAAATAATGAATATGTTGGGAAATTCGAGGGGGAAAATCGGGGAGATATCACAACAATGAGAACTGAGCCAAACCATATAAGAGAATGACACCACCTTCAACCCAAAACCTTAAGGCATTGGGTTTGTGGGTCTTCTTTCTTATATGTTGCTCAACTTTCTCATTCCTACTCAATATGGGACTTAGACTCACACTTGGATACCTAACAGTATACCTTAGCATCTTTATCTATTTATAATATCATTAGCGAACTTTTATCTATATGAGCATGCTTGGTGAACTCATCATCAATTAATTATTAAAGATTAGTGTTGTAATCGTCTACTTTCTGAACTTCATTTTTTATGAGTCCTACTTAGAACTCAAAATAATTTAAAATTTAAAAAAAGAACTTTAAATATAGGAATTCAAGAATATTCTTGGAAAACAAAAGGATAAGATGGAAAAATATGATAAATTAGAAGAATGAAAATAATCACACCATCTTTGAAGACTCAAAGAATAAGTAGAAATATCCATTCATCACTTGTAAGAGGCTATCCAAAATAAGAATACAAGTAAAGAGAATTAAATTTTCAAGATGTCTTAAACTAAGAAAAATCTAGTTTCATATACTTCAAGTGTGTTTTTTTTTTTTTTTTCACAAA
>Ga0209700_101322_pt1 | contig 50891 bp, 45 predicted proteins | sample SiratroredBW_FD_187528 | JGI IMG/M metagenome (GOLD analysis project Ga0209700, IMG submission 187528) | Root nodule microbial communities of legume samples collected from California, USA - Siratro red BW (SPAdes) (version 2) | ecosystem: Host-associated > Plants > Roots > Nodule | place: USA...
TTTTGTTGTTGCTTTTTGTTCCGTGCGATGAAATAAGAAGCATCAAACCTGGTTTCGTCTTGTCCTTCTTCTTGAAGAAGAAGATCGTTCTCGTTAGGGTTTGGCGGCGCGGTGAGAACGCGCGCTCTGCCGTTGCTTGTGGTGGAGCGGATGATTGTGAGAGGTTTGGCACTGCATGCAAGTCTTTTTGTTTATTTCCAGAAGAAGTTCTGACTAATGCAGTGGAGGAGTTTGGTAGATGAGCACTCTAGGGAACAGGTCTCCACGCTAAGCATCCTACCTATTGGCATTCTTTTTTCACACCCTTATGCGCTGTTTGGAGAATGATGAAACAAGAAACAAAGATTCCCTCAAAGATTGTTGTGTCCTAGTGATGAAACCGCCAACCGTGACCAAAGAAACAAAAGAAACCTTATTATGAAGGTTCTTGGTCTTTGCTTTTCGTGAATTGTAAGAGATGTGCCCAATGTCTTGTGTGAGAGTTTTCCGAATGCCCAATGTGAGGTGAATCACCTGCTCTGCCGTGAATCAGTGGTGTATTCTTACTCATGCATGTGATGGAAGAAGATAAAAAGTGAAAAAGGTCGTATGTGAATGCGTGAAGCTTCATGACATGGGCCTCCGTGCATTAGTGGTGTCTCTTCCATTATTCATATCATGGAAGAAGAAGGGATGCGTGGTGCTGGCTTCATGACGGGAGTCCCCCAAAAGTGAGATCTGAAAAAGGTCTCCCCCTTCCCACCTTTTCTTTGGTATATATCCTTTTTTTTTTAATCTTGTTAGGTCAAAACGTTTTTAATCTAAATATTTTAAATCATATTTTTATTTAAAAACCCTTTTTTTATCATTACTTAAAAATTAATTGGATAACACATTTTTTTATTTCTTTTTGTTTTTTAGATTTTTTTTAAAACTTTATTTTATTTTAAAAGAAATGAAAAAGATAAAACTTAAATCAATTTTTATTTTTCATTAAAATATGAAAAAGAATCCAAACTTCAAAAAAAACAATAAAATTTTAATCAAATGATTATTTTTTATAAACAAAAAAACATTTTTTTATTATTTCACCCGGACGAAATTGAATATTGACAATCATCTATTTAGGTTGGTGAACGATGAGGTGTCCAAACATGTAGCAGAATTTAGGGATGAATTTCCAAATGAAAAGTTTTTATCAATTCAAGAAAGGCCATGATTTGTGGACATAGCTAATTTTAAAGTTGTTGGAGTCATTCCTGTAGATTTTGATTGGGAGCGAAAGAAAAAGCTATTCATAGATGCAAATCAATATGTTTAGATGAACCTTATTTGTTTAACGTTGGTGTTAATAATTTGTTGAGGAGATGTTTTACTACATATGAAGTTGAGAATATGTTGTGGCATTGTCATGCATCTCCTTTCAAAGGTAATTTCAATGGAGAGATGCACAAACATTCATCTAAGAGATGTGATAATTGTCAAATAACAGGACATATTTATAAGAGACATGAAATGCCATTGCAGAATATTCAAGAGATTGAATGGGTCCATTACAATTGTCATATGGGAATGAATAGATTTTGGTCGAAGTTGAATATGTTTCTAGGTGGGTAGAAGTTATTTAAACAAAGAAGGTTAATTCAAAAACTGTCATTAAGCTTTTGAATATTTTTTTTTAGATTTGGAACTCCTAGAGTATTGATTAGTGAATTAGGGTCTCACTTTTTACATCATAAGGTTGCAATTGCATATCATCCTTAAACTAATGGCTAAGTTGAGGTGTCAACAGAGAGCTAAAAATGATTTTGGAGAAAACTGTAGCCTTTTCTCAAAGGATTAGGTAGTTAAACTTGATGAAGCTTTATGGATGTATAGAACTACATACAAAACTCTCACATATATGTCTCCATTTTAATTGGTATACAGAAAGGCTTGTCATCTTCCAATTGAATTGGAGCATAAAGCTTATTGGGCATGGAGAATGTTAAATTTTGATTCCTAAACTAGGGAAGAAAAGCGAAAGATACAATTGCATAAGCTTGAAGAAATGAGGTTGAATGCTTATCACTCTTCAAAACATTAGAAGGAACATGTCAAGGCATATCATGATAGAAAAATCGTCAAGAAAAGTTTTCAAGTAGGTAAGTTATTACTTTTATTCAAATCTAGATTGAAATTGTTTCCTGAAAAACTTAAGTCAAGATGGTATGGTCCATTTGTAGTTAAGGATATCAAACCTTATAGAGCAATTGAAATTGAGGATCATGTGTCAAAAAGGTAATGGTTGATTAGTGGACAAAGAATGAAATTATATATTGGTGGAGACTTTTGCATATTGGTTGAGGAGGTGGAACTTTAAAATCCACAATGAAGTTCTATCACATCAGGCTCGTGACATAAAAAAAGCGTTGTATGGGAGGCAACCCAAGATTTTAATTTTTTGCTTTTAATTATTTAACTAAGTTAATATTGTAGGTAGCAAATTTTTGGCGCTTGGGCCCGACGTAGGTACTTGAACCGGGCACAATGCACATGTTTTACTCTTGGGCGTAGTAATGCTAGGCATGCACATTGCTGCGCCAGGCACAATTTGAAGATATATGTTAGCACTAAAGCTACCATGTGATTTCATGAAGTCAACTCAGACCAAAAATGAAGATCATTTGAAGTTGATCTTGACTAAGGATTTTTGAGTTTTGGCCATTCAGCCATAAGGATACTGTTTTTGGCCATTAAGACATAAGGATATGACTTTCGGTCATTCAGCCATAAGGATACGATTTTTGGTAATTCGGGCATATGATTCAACATTCTGACATATGACCATTCAAACTAAGGCTTTCAGAAGATACAACCATTATTGACTGAGGCTTTCAGACATAAGGAGATACGGATTTAGCTTTCGAAGATATGGTCTTTAGGACATATAGCCATACAATCTTGGTTTTCGGCCAATGCAGCCTATGCGAGCAATTCAACCAATTTAGCCAATGCGGCCAATGTGACCAATGCAACCAATGCGGATGCGGCCAACTCGGCACACATAGATGCGGACATATGGAGATACGACCATACGAAGATACTACCATTCTAAGATACGAACATACTGTGTTATGGCCATACAGAGATACAACCATATTGAGATACAACCATACGGAGATGAGGTCATTTGAAGATGCAGTTATTCAGAGATACGGCTATGTGGACTTGGCTGATGACCCTTCTTTCATTCGATTTGAGGCTTTGTGTGTGGGTATGATCTATTAACCTTGGGCAAGCATTTTTTTTAAACCATTGGAATGAACTTCAAAATATGAAAAAACATTTAAACCTGTTTTAACAAAGGGTTAATCATTTTCGAAAATATCTTTTACAAGGTAACCTATTCATTTTTTTTTTTAAATCAAACTGATGAAAAATTTGTTTTAAGAAAATCAATTTATTGATTTTGGTTTTTCAATCGATTGAATTGAGTCTCAATTTTAAAACTGGTTGCTTTATAAAAACAATGTCATTGTTTTCTAAAAAGTGAGATATACAAAAAAATACAGAACTGATATATTACATTTCTGAAAGAGCTTAAAGAGTTTAAAGTAGTGTTCATTCAATAACTTAGTGGGTCTTTGAAAAATAAATTTTTCCCTTCAAGATAAATCAAGTTTGTAGTTCTTGAAACACTCCATTGGTCAAAAACGTGCTACTATGGTTTTGGTTCTTTAGAGATAAGTTTTTTTGCACCGGTTTTCTGTCATTGGACTGTTGTTGCATAATTGTATTCGGGTTTTATATTTTCATGTATTTGTGATTGTTTAGTCTACAAATAGTATATGGTTTACATTTGTAGGAGTGTAGTTGGGTTCTTCATTGGTTTTGTATTCTCTTTAGGGTTCCAAGGTGTTTTTCTGCAAGGTGCAGAGGGTTTCTTGCAAGGTGCAAGTGTATTGTGTTGTATCTTGATGAAACGTTGGGTTCTCTAGTGATTTTCTTTGCTTGTTGGCAAAGAAACTGGATGTAGCTCTTGAGGAATAGTGAACCAGTATAATTCTTGGTGTTCTTGCTTTCTCTTAACCCTCTCTTGATTTGTGCTTGGTTCTGTGATGTTTTATCATATCTGTCTATATTCAATTAATTGAGTTTGACTTTCAAATTGATTGTTTCTTTGTTGTACTGTTCTATGAGTATCTTCAATTGATTGTCTTTATGATTCTATTAATAGTTTTTGTTTTATGCTTTCAAAATTCACATAATTGATTGTTTTAATAAAGGACTTTCATTCTTTCCATATTTTGCAAAAAATTTTGAAAGTTTAATTCACCCCCCTCTTGAACACGACCTAAAATCCTTTTCAATTGTTATCAGGGCTTGTATTTTACTCATGTTTTTATCCATGGTTGAGAACATATTACCTTTTACTGAGGGAGACTCAATAAACAGGCCACCCATGTTTAGTGGTGTGAATTACCAATTTTGGAAAGTAGGAAGGAAGATCTTTATTGAATCAATTGATCGTTAGAATGCATTTAGGAATGATCCATTTATTCCTATGACTGTTGGTGGTGGTGTGATCGTTGAGAAATCTTTGGATGAACTTACTAATGTTGAGTATAAGAAAGTTCAATATGATTGCATTGCCAAGAATATCATAACATCCGCTTGAATCTAGATGAGTTTTTCAGGGTATCACAATGCAATTTCACAAAAGAGATGTGGGACATACTTGAAGTCACTCATGAGGATACCACTGGTGTAAAGAGGGCAAGGAAGCATGCCTTGATCCAAGAATATGAGTTGTCCCGAATGCACCTAGGAGAGACCATTATTGATGTTCAGATCACTCACATCGTCAACCATCTCATTGATCTGGGCAGCAATTTGATAAAGAGGAGTTAATTATCAATATTCTGAAGTGTCTGGATACAAGTTGGCAACCCAAAGTGACAACAATCTCAGAAACCAAAGACTTGACTACTTTGACCACTGCATCCTTTTTGGAAAGTTGAGTGAGCTTGAGTCGGAGATGAAAAGGCTTAAGGAAATGGAGACTGTAGAGAAATAGACCTTCAAGTCAAATGTTGTAGATGTAGATTATAGTGATGAGAGCTCTAGTGATTGCAGTGATACTAAAAACCTAAATGTGTTGACAAAGAGGTTCTAGAAATTCATCAAGGTGAAAGGTAGAGTGAAGAACCTACAAAGCAAGAGGTATAACAAGAAATCTGAATTTGGTTATGCTAAATTCACCTATTTTAGTTGGGGTAAACAGGGTCATATCAAAGTGGACTATCCAAGCCTAGCAAATAAAGAGAAAGGACGGGAAAAGAAGAGCAGTAGAGTTGGAAAGACTAGAAGAGCCTACATAACTTGAGAAGACAATGATACATCTTCAAGTAACTCTTCACAAGAGAAAATTAAAGCAAACCTATGCCTCATGACTAGACAGAAATCTGAGGTGAGCAGTGTGAATTCTAGTACCTCATTTAATAGTGAAAATTACAGTTCACTTCTTCAAGCATTTGTGGAAACTCATGAAGAAGCTAATAGATTGACCTTATCTAACAATAGGTTGAAAGGATTAAATAATTGGTTGGAAGGCAAGGTCAAAGAATAGGAAGATGAATTGCTCAAAGTGAAAACTGATTTTGATCACTTAGAGATGATCTATAAATCTCCAGCTTCCAGTGACATTGATTCATGCAAGCTTGCCAATTGTGAAGACAGTGTAGTTCTTAAAAATAGAGTGAACTATTTGTTTAAGACTGTTTCTAGATTTTCCATGGAAACTGCAAATCTAAATGCAATTTTGGGATCATAGAACTATGTTTATGAAAAAGCTGACATTGGATGTCAATGTGATTTTCAAGGAAAGCAAAAGAAGTTAAGCAGTTTCTTTAGACACAATGAAAACCAATCTTCACCTTTCATCACTTACTTTTATTGTATGAAGAGAGACCACTCCATTAGAAACTATAAAGTAAGGAAGTTTGATGTGCCTAAAGGTTTGGTTAGGTAGGTACTTAAAAGCATCACTAATATTACTGGACCCAAGTTTAATAGGGTACCAACTCTTGAAACCTAAACTGTTTTGCAGGTCAGTGTAGTAGCCAAGAATCAAATGTGGTATCTTGACAGTGGCTACTCCAAGCACATGACAGGGGATGCATCTCAGTTGGTGAATATCAAGTGGAAACATGATGGCTATGTCACCTATGAAGATAACAACTGAGGGAAGATACTTGGTGTTGGTGACATTGGTGGAAAAGAATCAATTAGTATAAAAGATGTGTTGTTGATTGATGGTTTGAAGCACAACCTGCTAAGCATAAGTCAACTCTGTGATAAAGGCTACAAGATTACATTTGAACCAGAAATGTGCCTTATAACAGGCTCAACTACAAGGGAGACTGTACTTGTCGGTAAAAGGGTAAATAATATGTACATGCTAAATGTGTCTTGCATTGATTCTAGTATGAACTGCTTGTTAACAAAGAATGATGAGACATGGTTGTGGCATAAACGTTTAACTCATATACACATGCATCATTTGAATAGGATTCCTTCTAAAGATCTAGTAATTGGCCCGTCTAAGCGTAAGTTTGAGAGGGATAAGATCTATGAAGCATGTCGAAAGGGTAAACATACCAAAACTTCCTTTAAATCAAATGATACCGTTTCAACCTCTAGACATTGTGAATTGCATCACATAGACTTATTTGGTCCCTCTAGAATTATGAGCATAGGTGGTAATTACTATAGTCTTGTAGTGGTAGATGACTGACTATTCCCATTTTACCTGGACTCTTTTTATTACTACCAATGATGATGTCTATCATGCTTTTAAGGGACTTGCAAAAGTTATTCAAAATGAGAAAAATAGTTGTATTTCTACCATTAAATCTGATCATGGAGGAGAGTTTCAAAATGAAAGATTTGAAATTTTTTGTGAAAAGTTTGGAATTAAACATTGTTTTACAACACCCAAAAACTCCACAGCAGAATGGAGTTGCGAAAAGGAAGAACAGGTCTTTGGAGGAACTCGCAAGCACACTTTTGAATGAAACTGGTTTACCAAAATACTTTTGGGCTGATGTAGTAAGTGTCGCAACCGGGATCACAACAGGGCGATCAAATTTTTTTTTTTAAATATTTATTTAGAGTTTGGAGTCGCCACCATAGTTTATTATGGAAAACCATAGAAAAACCAAATTTAAAAATGTCTACGAACCAGATTCAAAGATTCGAGAGTCGGTTACATATGGGGAAGGTATTAACACCCCACAACGCCCGTCCTAAGACGGTACCTTTAATCAAATGAATAGAAATAAGTGTGGTTTTACAAAATGTCATTTTTTCCAAATAACAGCAATAATAATACGAATAAAGAAATAAAATAACAAAACAAACAAATATAAAAAAACAAAACAAATATATAAATAAGAAAAAAAACATTTTAATAAACATAATACAAATAATAATAATTATGAAAATAAAAATAATAACCAAAAATAAAAGAAATAAACATATATTTTTTTATTTTTTTGGGCCCGACAAGAATTGACCTTGGTCTTACGTATCCCTATCCATGACGTTTGGTATTTTTTAGCTTATGAATATATTTTCTTTTATTTTTGGCAATTTATTTTATATAATTTTTTTAATTATTTTCTATTTTATTATTATTTTTTCTTGATAATTGTTTATTTAAAGGAAACTCGGGACAAGACTGTTTTTTTTAATATTTAAAAATATTTATTAAAAAACTATTTTTATTTTATTTTGAGAAAGGAACTGATTTTTATTATTTTAAAGAAATTGTTTTTATACTTTAAAAAAACATATCCTTTTTAATTTTTTATCCATTATTTTCGAAAACAAAATTCTATTTTTCATATTAAAAAAAAATTTCTTTTATTTTATTTTTAAATTGTCTTTATATTTTATTTTCGAAAAACGTGTTTCTATTATCTTATTTTCGTAAAAAAAATGTTTTTATATTTATTATCGAAAAGACAAGTTTTTATATTTATCTCATTTTTATTATTTTTGAAGATGTTTTATCTTTATTATTTTAGGGTTGTTTTGAAACTTTTTCCCTTTTTTGTTTTGAAAATTTATATTTTTGATATTTTTTCAAGAACTATTAATTTATTAAATTTTAGAAAGCATTTCGTTCGTTACACGAAAATTGGAAAATGTTTTATAATTTTTATTATTATTATTATTATTTATTTTTTTAAAATCAAAGAGACAAGGGATGAACCTCAGGATATCATAATAACCATCAAATAGAGCAACCACATGTATGTAATAAGTATATAACACAGAGTAAATAGAGCGTACCAGTTGAAGATCCTCCAAAAGCACGTTCCCTTCTTCTCTGAACTCTCACCTTCAAACGATCTACTCACTAATATTCAGGACCCTTTTTAGTATCTCTAGTATTTCTCGTGTCTTTTTCGTGTGTGTATTCACTTGCTCACTATGCATATTTATACTAATTCTAGTCAGTCCACTCTTATTTCAAATTTTAAATCCCTTAATTTCTAATTATTCCCACTTAATTATAATTTGTGAACTGCCAATTGATTATTCTTTTTTAATTCAGATTCAAATCTATTCATTCCTAATTATCCCCACTTATGACACCAACTGACTGTTAAATCCCAAGGACGAACACAGATTGAAAAATGGGCAGAATTGTACCATTATTGCTGTTATGGCATCATAACCTCCCATACATATAATCAAATTCGAAAATAAATGAATATGGGAAATAAATGCGGAATATTGGAGGTAATGTGGCTGAAACATTTTTATTATTATTTTTTAATTCATTTTTTCTTTATTGTTTTTTTCCATTTTTACATTTATTGAAAGTAGCCTAAATAACAGAACAATAGAAATAGATATTTAAACCCTTTTTTATTTTAATATTATTATTATTTTGAAATATATATTTATTATCATTATTTTTTTATTTTTTGAAAAATAAAACAAATCATCTAATTAATATTTTAGAACATTAACCAAATGGAGCCTGTAAAATAAAAAGGATGAGCATAACAATTCAAAAAGAAAATGCACCAATTATTAGACAATCAACATTTAATTGAAAATCATCAGCATTTAATCACTATTAAGCAAAATCGTTTGCAATTAATCAGAATAATAATCAGATCAACTATTCAAATTTCTAGTCTTTCTAAAATTTTTAAATTTATTTTCAATTAATTTTTGTATCATTAATGGGCATCAGAAAAGGCAAGCAAAAAGAGAGAGAATGTGACATGACAACACTTTAATGACAATTTTATTTTTATTATTATTATTTTTTTAACAAATTTTTAATAGACTGATTTTCTTTACTTTTTCCCTTTTTACGAATTTTATTTTAAAACTTCATTGATAAAATAGAATGGAACCAAAACTCTTTTTTTTATTTAAATAATAACACACATTTTTATTTTAATTTTATATTATTTTATATTTTGGAATAATTTTATTTGCCCAGACGAAATTGGGTGTTGACAATGAGCACAACATGTTATGTTCTTAATAGAGTGCTAATAAGACCTATTTTAAAGAAAACCCTCTATGAACTGTTTAAAGGTAGAAAACCCAACATTTCTCATTTGAAGGTTTTTGGATGTAATTGTTTTATACTGAATAATGGTAAAGATAACTTGGACATGTTTGACTCAAAAGCTTATGAGGGAATCTTCCTTTGATATTCATTGCATAGTCATGCATATAGAGCATAATATAATAAGAGAACCATGCTAGTTGAGGAATCTGTACACATTGCATTTGATGAAACTGATCAGAATTGCAGTTGCAGGAACTAAAGAACGTTACACAATTGCAGGAAAATCAATCGATTGGTTTTGCTATTCAATTGATTGAATCTATAGCTATTGTAGAGAAAGTCAGTTCTGGTTTGTCAGGGAGTGAAGAGTTCCTAGAAATGTGTCCTTGGATAATGTAATTGGTCAAGTGTAGAGAGGAGTTTCAACTAGGAGATCACATGGCCTTTGTATCGCAATTGGAACCCAAAACCGTGGTTGAAGCATTGAAGGACAACAATTGGATAAATGTAATGTACAAGGAGCTGAACCAGTTTGCAAGGAATGAAGTTTGGACTCTTGTTCTGAGATCAAAGAAGATGAATGAGATTGGAGCCAAGTGGGTTTTCAAGAACAAGGTGGATGAGCAAGGAGTCATACTGAGAAACAAAGCAAGGCTAGTTGCTAAAGGCTACAATCAAGAAGTGATTGACTTTGGGGAGACTTATGCACCAATGGCCAGATTGGAGGCAGTGAGACCACTCCTAGCTTATGCTTGCATGAATGGATTCAAGCTTTTTCAAATGGATGTCAAGAATGCTTTTCTAAATGGATACATCAATGAAGAGGTATACGTGAGTCAACCTCCAGGATTTGAAGGCCACAAGTATCCATAACATGTTTACAAAATCAAAAAGGCTTTGTATAGGTTGAAGCAAGCACCTCATCAGTGGTATGAGAGGTTAAGTAATTTCTTGCTTTCTCAAAGCTATGAGAGAGGAAAAATAGATAAGACTTTTTTCATAAAGAAAGCATGTAATAACATTATACTTGTTAAAGTTTATGTTGATGATATAATATTTGGATCCACTAATGAGAATCTTTGTGAGCAATTTGTAGCAGCTATGCAGGGAGAGTTTGAGATGTCTATGATGGGAGAGCTAAACTACTTCCTAGGACTGCAAATCAAATAATTCAAGCATGGTACTTTTCTATGTCAAGCAAAATATTGTAGGGAGTTGCTAAAGAAGTTTGAAATGGAGAACTGCAAGGAGGCTGCAACACCAATTGCTACTGGATGCTATCTTGATGCAGATGATAAAGGAGTCAATGTAGAGCAGACCAAATATAGAGGATTAACTGGCTCACTCCTATATCTGACAGCAAGAAGACCAGATATAATGTTCAGCGTGTGCCTGCGTGCTAGATATCAAGCTAACCCCAAGGAATCACACTTCATGGCAGCCAAACAAATTCTGAAATATGTTAAGGGGACTACTGAAGTTGGATTATGGTATGCAAGTGAGGTATCATTCAGTTTAGTTGGTTATTTTGATTTTGATTTTGAGGTTGCAAATCAGATAGGAAGATCACTAGTGGAACTTGTCACTTGCTTGGGTCAAGTCTGATTTCATGACACAACAAGAAGTAAAACTTGTGTAACATTGTCAATTGCAGAGGCAGAATATATAGTTCCTAGAAGCTGCTATGCACAAAGTCTTTTGCTTAAGCAAGAACTAAGTGATTTTGGTTTAAATATCTCTAGAATTCCTTTGTTTTGTGATAATACAAGTGCAATCAATCTAACAAAGAATCATGTTCAGCATTTCTAAACCAAACATATTAAAATTCGCCACCATTTTAATAGAGATCATGTTAACAATGGTGACTGTGAAATTCACTTTGTTGTTTCTGAAAAACAACTAGCTGATTTATTCACTAAGCCACTGAACAATGAGAGATTCAATTTTCTGAGAACTGAACTTGGCATAATTGACCTAAGTAGTGTTATACGAGATTGATTAAGCAATTCTGACAAGGTTTTAGTTTCTAAAGAACTGGTTCAATCGATTTACTACATTAAACTTTAATTGTTTAAAACATAACTGCAATTAAATCTGGTGCATATATATTTTTACTGTGCAACCGTTGAAACTACTATGAGAGGTTTGTGCTGGCACAGTTATAGCAAAGAATGGGAATTGAATGACTTGAGGCATGGACTTGACGTGTGCAAGTGAAGAATTGTACAAAGTGCCACATGTCTTCAATTGATTGAAAGTCAAAGAGTCAAAAAGCTTATGTTAGGGAATCTTGGAGCTAAGTTTTGTCTATTTCAATTAATTGAATATTTACAAAATCTCAACTACTTCAAAAACAACGATTTGATTTGTCATTTTTTGTACAATCCTTTGCTTTATTATGTACAACATTACTTTGCACGTAACTCTACATATAACATGCATTCTACTTCACATTTCTACACTGCATAACTTTATACATTATGCTCTGCTTGGCCTAAATACTCCTCCTACCTTCAACCTCCTTACTATCTCCTCAATCATGTCGGTTTCAACCACACTAAGGCAAAGATCTAAGAGCTCTGGAAAGAGACTTCTTATGGAAGAAAACAACGAAAATGGACATCTAGAGAGGTGGTTTTCGGGCAATCAATAGCGGATCAAAATCTACCTTCTTGAGGTCGGTCGAAAAGTCATTATCAGCCCCAAGTTTCTGAGGTTGGATCAAAAATGAATTTGTTCATACTACAAATGAATATAAAAAAGAATAATTATTCATAAAAAAAAATTTAAAAGAATAATTAATATATGTTAATAATTTATGAATAAGAATATTTATTGTCATTCTTCAATATTCAGGGCAACAAATTCTTTAATTTGTTAACGAATGATAAAAATTCTTATATAATTACTTTAACTTTTATATTTTAGAGATGGAAGGGTAAATTGTTGAGTATGGTAGATTGTATTTAAATCATTGGGATGTATTTTTTTATTCCTCCAGGATATATAAATATCTTTAGGATATATAGTTGATTATTGTTCTTAAAGAAATTGATTGATAGATTTAAAATTTTATCGAGACTATTGTTAATAGCACAAGGGGTTTAATGTGGCAATTTCACTTTACTAGGTGGAGTCATCAAAATGATAAGTTAGTTTTAGTTACCATCTTGTGGCAACAATCATCTAATAGGTGGGTAATAAACTTTTGATTTCTTTTTTCACATAAATCATAAGAGGGACTGATTTGTCATTTTTGAGGAGTTAGATAATAAAAATGTTCTAATGGGCAATACCGCTTTTTTAAAGATGGCTTTTATCAACTCTGTACGAATTAAAATGTATGATAGCATAATTAATACATTGAACAATATCAGGCATGTCTCAAAGCTTAAGAAGAACTTTATATTCGTTAAAGTCTTAGACATGAAAGGATTCAAATGCAAAATGCAGTATGGAGGACAGGGTGATGCAAGTGAAGGGGAAAAGGGTGATATGTTGGTGTAGGGCTCAAGGGAAGGTAATTTGTATTTCTTTGAAGGATATTTTTTTTAAAATGTTTAAGGCAATGTCTATATCAACTTCTCTAATGCCTCATCTATTGCAGTAATTTGGCACATACCTCTAGGAGACATGTCAGCTAGAGAGTTGATAATTTAACTCAAAACCGGTGGTTGCTATGAAGTTAAAGGATGGAAACTTTATCACTTTATAAACACTCTGTATATGGGATGTAGTGTAGGAAGAGCTTTTTGACAGTGTCACACAAGATGAAGGCCAAGCCAGATTATGTCCATTCAGACTATTGGAACCCATTGAAAGTTCGATTGTTAAGAGGTGCTAAGTATTTTCTCTCAATCAAATAACTCTTTATGATGAAAAATAAATCAAAGTTCTTTAAGAACTTTTAAGAATTGGATGCTCCTAATGCTTGTCAAAACAAACAATATGGTCAAGACTCTAAAGACCGAAAAATATTTTGAAGTTATATTATAAGGAATTTAACAACTTATATAAAGATAATGACATCGCAAGACATTTGTCTATTTGTCATACTCCATAATATAATAAAGTCACCAAGAGGATGAATAGAATATAATTCACCAAATATGTTTGATGACTATTATTGCACAATCTAAATACATCAAACTAAAATGTCATTGTTTAATTGCCCACAACACATCATTTTAAGTGATTACTTGAACTTTTAAATATGATTAGCTTGTATGTTTTTGCTTAAGTGTTGATAACAATTGCTTAAGTGATCAACATATTATTAAAGTTCAAGCAATTTTTTTATCCAATGTGCTCTCAATTAGAGCAACTTCAATCTTACATAAATGATTACACTTCAATCTGAAGTAAGTTGGTACTTAAACCAAGTCATTTAGTGTGACAATGTCTTTGTTATAAGAAAGGATTTGTGATGTACTCTTCTTCACTTGAAACAACAACGAGAACAATTATGCTTTGGTTGTGATATTCGAGGATATCGCAACAAAACTCGTAACATATGGTAATTATTTTAATAACACATATTTCTAATGTCAGATAATTAAAATCACAAATATTTATTATTAACATACTTTTATCACAATTGTGACAACTTCTATCATGTAATATTAAAAAAATAACACATTCTTTCCAAAAATAATTTATCACAAAATCAAATTTTTCTTCACAAAACTTATTGTTTTTATGATTTTTTTCATCACAAAATGATTTTCTTTTTATAGTAAACAAACTTGTTGCAAACATATAGTAGAAATCAAGTTAGTCAAATAGAGTTACTTTTCCTTCTATTTTTTAGTCAAATAGCCCATTTAGAAATATATTAAAAATTAGTAAAAATATTTCTTTTACAATTACTTGTCGAATGACATTATTGGCTTTTATTATCTTTTTCTTCTTATATATGTCATAGACTTCGATAGTAAACGTCCAAAAAAAAAAATTACATACATCTTGTTTTTTAATTAGATGAAACTCTTTTTATTAGGAATCTATATTATTAATAACGATAATACATTGTCACCATCCTTTCAAAATAATAATAGTCATTATTTAACTTTACTTATAAAAAAATATTTTGAGTCTCTATATTTTTTTTAGAAATTAAAATTAAAATTAATAATAATGATTTTAAAAAATAGTGACTGATTTGTAATATATATATATGTGTGTATAAAGTTACTTTTAGCATTTTGATATTTTTTAAAATTTCAAAATATAATTAAAAGTAAAATAAAAATGTAATATACGTATTCTAAATACGAGAATTTCCTCTATTGTTATAAATAATAATAATAATAATAATAATAATAAATATAATCATTTAAAAAATCTTATTATTATTATTATTATATTAATAAAAGACTGGTTAAGTAATTATTATTTTTAAAGAGAGGGTGAAAGTATATTTGAAAGTATATTTCTTTATTAGAAAGTGATATCCCATTAGAAAATGATAATTTGACAAAAAAAAAAAATTCATTTAACAATATATTTTAATAATATAATAATATAATTAGTATTTTACGTTAAAAAATATAATTCAAATATATATTAATATTGTAGGTAGTGTGAATTTTTTTTTTTTTGGCTCACCACCATGTTTCCGTTTATTAAACTCCCTCTTTATTACACACGAGAGATAACTCCTGAAAACGGATGAAACCGCACCAAGAAAAAAACAATATACCATCAAATTTAAACTGGTCCACTCTACGAAATCAAATTTCACATCCTAGTTGGAAGATTTGAACATGCTGACTGAAAGTATATGTGGTCCACCTAGTCAGTTACAATCTTCTACCATCAATCACGATATGAACAAACTAAAACTTTTGTTTACATTTTCTATTTATTTGTTTATTTTATTAAATTTAACCTTACCAGTTATATACAATTTATTAATTAAAAATAAATTTAATATTTTTTTTGTTAAATTACTACTAAAATTGTTAGCGAATAAATACTAATTTATAATCAACCTTAATAATAATTTACCAAAATTAATTCACAATTTCAACTGATAAAGAAAAATCAATTATTGAACTTTAAAAAATTTGAGGCTTGAATGGAAGTTTAATAAAACTATATTATATAATTTTAAAATTGAAGAAAAGTTTTATTAACAAATAAAAAAAATACTCACGTCCTAAAAAAGTGAATGCTTCAGATATTGCAAAAACATGAGCAAGTAAGGAGGGACTTCATTCATTTTGAATTTTCATGAATGATTTACCACTATTGTTTGTGGTGTTCCAGAGAAGGTGCAATATTTTATTTTATAGTATGAAATTTAAAATAAGAGAAAGATGATTTTGAAGATGGAAATTTTCTTTTAATATACTTTCTTTCATTATTCTTTTGATTTTTACAGAACATTCGACTTTTCTTATAAAAAAAATTCTTTCGAACTTTATAATAATGTTATGACAATTACTAATATAAAAAGAGAAACATTAATATAAATGCTTTTAATAAATATTTAATACACATTCTTTCTTTTAGTGTGTTGTTCTTTTCAAATTATTTCAAGTTCGTCCTTCCTCCAAGCTTTTTCTTTAATGGTTTTCAAAGCTTCTTTCTAGTCTTACAAGGTAATAATTGTATTTGGTATAAATATCACTCAAACCTCTCATTTTTTCTATGTTGAATTCGAAAATGAGGAATTTGAACTTAAAAGGCTTGATAAGGATGAGTAACATGATATATTTAGAGCAATGCCTCATTTTCACAGTGATTATTGTCAGTTGTCAAACTTTATTGTAAAATTGTTGTTGAAATTGTTTATGCTCTTTGTATTCTTCTTACCAATTTCAAGATCCTTTCTCATCAAATATAACATCTAGACTAATTATCACCTTTTTTTGTCTTCAAGTTGTCAAAAGTTTATAGTCCTTTCACATGAAATTACAACTATGCATCTCTAGTTGATACTTTAAGTTTTGTTCTCTTCAGTTTTGGAACTTGAGCATAAAAAATACATCAACAATTTTAAGACCGTTCATCAAAATTTTCTTCCAATCCATGCTTTAAACTGTGTCATGTTCCAAATTACTTTTGTTGGACATCTATTCAACAAGTATATTGTTGTATTAAGAACCTCAGACCAAAACTTTTTGGGCATTCCTTTTCAAATAACATGGACGTTGTCACTTCCATCACAGTTTGGTTCTACTCCTTCATCTTCACAAAGTTTTATGAATTCATTAGAGACATACTCCTCTCCCTTGTCACTTCTCAGGACTTTTATAAATTTTCCACTTTGTTTATCAGTAAGTGTTTTAAAATTTTTAAATACATCAAATACTTTATATTTATATCTTTTTTCTTATAAAATAAACATATGTCATGAAAGTCAAGTTATTAATAAATAAATAAAATAAAAAATACCTATTTTGACTACAAGAAAGAGTATTCATTGGACCATAAATATATGTGTGCGTCAATTCAAATATTTCTTTGACTCTCATTAGTCCTTCCTTTAAGAATGATCATTAATGATATTTGTCAAGTAGGCATCATTCACACACTTTATTTTTCTTAATTTTTGGTTGCCAAAACACTGTAATCTTTTGAGAAAGTAACATAAGACCATTGTAATTTAAGTACCCTAGTCTCTAGTTCTACATACAAGAGTTATTTTCTCTCACCATTGGGTTGAGTTTTCTCTTATACTTAAGAGAATGGAATAACCTTTGCTATTTGTCATTTTCACCATAGTAACAATTTTTACTTTTAAATAAAAAGTTACACAATATCGATTCCCAAATCGAAGAGAATAATTGTGCTCCAAAAGTTATTAAATACTCAATCAATTTTTATATAATTTTAACACATAAAGAATATCATGAATCACCTTGCTCCTTGTTTTGTTGAGATTCCAATGTTGCCTTTACCTTCTACTTTAACATACTCTCAATTATCTAATTTAACTTTTGAGGAAAATGAAGAATCCAAATTAACAAAAGCTTCTTTATCTCAGAGTTATATGATTGCTACAACTATTGTCCAAATGCTACACATTTTTATGTTTTTGATTTTTCTTTTGAAAAGAAAAGAACAAGTTGCCTTCATCATGTTTTGCTTCTACTAGCAAATGAATTATGTTGTTGATTGCGAAAGTGACAATCATTTTTGAAAACGTTTTAGGCTGAGTTCAAGAGGGGGGATGAATTGAACTTTGAAAGATTTTTATCCAATTTAGACCTTTGAAAATAGTTTTCGTAATCTGAAAAATTTTAATGAATCTTGGTGCTAAAGATATAGGGTACAGTAAAGAAATAAATTGATTCAAGGCACGAATGAATCAATTTGTTATACTGACAGATATAAGCACACAGCAGATTCTCAATCACACTGAATTGCAATTTCACAGCAGCACATTAATCAGGTCAAGTTCACACTGTTTTAATTTCAGTATACACTCAGAACAGAAACACATAAAAATTAAACTTGAATGAGAGCAGAGAAGAACATTATTACAAAATACTAATTTAAAACTCCTAACAAGGCACTACACTGGTTCCAATTAATATTAGTAAATCTTATTAATTTTCCTAATACCAGTAATTAATACAGACATGAAACTAATTCAGAATGCAGATTCAATTATTCAGTTTCACCAAGAACACACAACAATGATATCAATTTTGCAGTACTACAGTAATTCAGCCAAAGTCAATTTATCAGTTAATTTCAATGTCAGCACAGGATCAAATATACAATTCTTGCATTAAAAATATCAAGAATCACACTGCAGTAATGAACTCTTAAGTATGCAGCAACTCAGATTCCTAATATTACAAAACAACCTTCAGATCAGATTTGTTCAGAATTAAAACTGATATGTGATATTGCAGATTATTAAATTTTCCAGCAATGCAATCAATTTCCAGTTAATGTAGTATGTAATACAATGTTTGAAAAGAAACAGTCTGTTAATCAAGATTTCATGAATAGCTACAGTAGAATAATCAGAATCAACACACAATTCAAGTTACATTGCACACATCAATATACAGTAGAGGACTTAAACCAGTTTATCAAGATTACCTAAAATTAATTCAATCTTTCAATTTAATTCAATGTGCAGTGCAAGAACAAATCAAGATTATAAGAAAAGGGTTCAAGAAGAAGAGACACAATCAATTTTATACTGGTTCACCACACAGGCCTACGTCCAGTCTTCTCTGCACAACTTGCAGAGAAAGTTCCACTAACTCAATTAATTGTTCACATACAATTAATCAACCAATTCCAACTTCCCGTAGAAATCAGAACACTGCTAAATTGATCTACTGCTCCCCGCAGCCTCCAATCAATTTCAGCAGAAACACCAGGCTAATTTCTATAGCCCAAACCAGTCAATTTCTACTCCCCGTAGAAATCAGAACCCTGCTAAATTGATCCACTGCTCCTCGCAGCCTCCATTCAATTTCAGCAGAAAACCCCAGGCTAACTCCTATAGCCCAGACCAGTCAATTTCTACTCCCCGTAGAAATCAGAACCCTGCAAATTGATCTACTGCTCTCCGCAGCTTCCAATCAATTTCAGCAAAAAACACAGGCTTACTTCTAAAGCCCAAACCAGTACAAACATTCAATGAATTTCACAGAATTACAATGAAAACACCTCAAATCTTGATTCAAACAGGATCAAGAAGGGTTTAGAAAAACTCCCTGATTGGCGCAGAAAGAAAGGCCTGTACACAGTCTTGAAGAAACCCAGTAGCACACTTTAGTCAGGATTGATTCTTCAAGTAAAAGCCCTCTTTCAAAAATGATTATTATGAAAACAACAGAATCTCACAGTATTTCTCACAGAATGTATTTCAAAACGATTTTGATTTTCCAAAATGTATCTCTCTTCTTTCTTTTCTCTGTTCTCTCTTTCTTTTTCTTGTTTCTTGTTTCTTGTTTTTCGCACTTGAAAAACCCACTCTTTTATAGAAGAAGAGCTCAAACCAGATTTTCAAAAAAACAGTTAATTCAGTTAAGCTCAGGCACGAATAAATTGATTCGGCTTAACCTGAAATCAGTTTGTAATAGTTAAGTACTTTGTTTTCCAAAACTGTTAATTCAGTTATGCTCAGACACGAATAAACTGATTCGGCTTAACTTGAAATCAGTTCATAATAGTTCAGTACCTTATTTTCCAAAACTGTTTTTAACTGAAGTTAAAACCTTTTTATGGTTTGATTTAAATCATTTAACCCATGTGCTAATGAATTTCTCCTTAGATGTGCATAGATTCTCTTTCACGGCCAATCATACTCACTCACACTAAGACACAACCTAGAACACATTTCCACTTGCTTGCTTTGGCTTGCTAGTCATGTCTTGCATGGCTTCATCAAATCCTTAAGTATTGTGAGAATACTAACAATTTTGAACATGTCCAAACCATCCTCAATTATAATAGTATTTTGCCTTTATTTTAAAAATATTTTTTTCGTGATTGTTCTTCTTATATAGATTCTACGCCATTTGTTTGATTCTTCATTATTTTCTATTTTATCATAGTAGTATCCTCCTTTTTCCCATGAGTTTGTTCCTCTTCTTTTGCCAACTCTATCATCTATAGAAGTCTCTAGTACTTGTTTATTCATCTTTTGAGATGATATCATGAGTTTAGATTGAACATTCAACTAACTTTTCAACAAGTCATATCAATATTTTCTCATATGATCTAAGTGACCCATAAACCCTTTGAAGAATCATGATTGACAAGTCCTCGATTTATTTTTGTGAGACTTTATTTGATTCATCAATTCAGACAATCTATTGAAGTATTCATTCAAGTTTTCTTTTTCTTTTTCATTCTCAAGATCTCTCTTGAGATATTGAAGTTTGACTATTATCACTTTTAAATCTCCTTCAAACTTTTGTTGAAGAGTATCTCACGCTTTCTTGATTGTTTTTGCTCTCACGATCCTTAAAAATATCGCTAGTTATTTGAATTATCCCAAGAACTTCAACATCTATAATCTTATTTCTTTTAATTCTTGCTTGTTATATAACTATAGTAAACTTAATTATCATACTCTATTTGTACGAACTCTAAAATGTAAATAAAATTTCCATTTTATAGCTCAAAAATCATAATTCTCTTTCAGATAAAAGAACTTAGACATTGCTATAAAAATATTGTATTGTTAAATGTTGAAATATTTGTGGCCATGTTCTTTACTTTTGATTTTTTTGGTTGTTGCAAGAACGTACAACTCTGGCACTACTTGGTGGTATTCCAGATGTACAATATTTTGTAGTATAAAATTTAATATAAGAAAAAAGATAATTGTTGGACCGAAAAGATCTCTCTTCTATTACTTTCTTTAGTTTTTTCTTAGCTAGAGATGTATTCCATAGTACATTCAATATATGTTATAGACTTAAAAGAAGTCTTAAAATTCTGTAAAAATGTTTTTAACAATCACGAATATAAGGAACACATAAATACCATTAATGCTCTTAATAGAAGTATTCAATCCACATTAAATACCGGTAATGACACATTATTCAACAATTCTATGTATCTTTCCATGACCGTTGCATATTTTACCTTTTGTCATACTTTCCTTCAAAAGATTTACACACTTTACCATTTCTGTAGAGTTAATTTTCTTAAAAGATTCACATCCAAAGTTTAATCTTTCGAAGTAAAGACAAATTAAACATACATGTACACTAAGAACCATATAAGAAAAATGTTAAAATTCCCATTCAACATTTCCTGAGAATATACAATTGACGCCAAGTGGAAGAAGAAGACAAGTTTTGCAATTCAAAAAGCCATCACATAGCAAGTTAGCAGCTGGTTACATTTGTTATTTTCTTCTCACAGATCTTAAGAAAAACTGAAGTTACAAGTTCATTCAGAAATTAAATAAGGCTGAAAGACAAGTATTAGATAACTTCTCAAAAGGAAAACAACTACATTGATTCAATCGTGCTCAGGAGGAGGCATTTCATTGAGATCCAATTGAAGCTTTTCGGTTGTAGCAGCTGAAGTTGATACATGCTGTTTTTCTCCTCCACGAGAAGAACTTCCATTGTCTTTTGTCACTGGAAAATCTTCTGCCATTTTGCCAACTTCACCTTCTCCATTTCCGTTTTGCTGCTCACCAACAGCATTATCAACAACTTGATCAACTTCAACTCTACCATTGTCTTCGTTTCTCTCCCTTTCCATTTCCGCGTCCATTTCCATTTCACTATTGGTTAGGGCACACTCATCCACATGTCTAATCACAGCAGACAAAGTTCTGAAATACTGGTTGCAGACTTTGCACATCAGCATTCTCCTAGTCCAACATATCTTATGGGCACCTGTTGCGTACCCTCGACTCCTTAACCATTTCCGCAACTTGATGTTGTCGTAATCATCCTCGTCACAAGAATCATCGACATCACATTCCTCATACTCATCATCGGAGTAAGAATAATGATTCAGTGATCTCATCATGTGGTTCCTCTCTTCGTTGCTTCCCCTCCTTCCCTTTGTCTTCCATCAGCATCCTACCAAGGACGTGGACATATCGTAGATCTCAGCACCACTTGCACCGCTTTCATCAATTCTGAGTGGCGCTTCAGCACCACTTGCACCATTTTCAAGAGTTCTGAGTGTTGTAACCGCAGCACCACTTGCTCCATTTTCTACAATTCTGAGTGGTGCTACGATCTCACCACCTCTTACACCATTCACGACTGTTGGGCGTGTTAGCGCTGAAGAGGATCCAAACCCTCTTTGGTTGCTCTTCTTCTTATGGGTAAACTTGCTGGTTCTGCGGCTCTTTTTGTGCACTTTGATGTGCCCTCCCAAGGATTTTCCACACTTGAATTCACGCTGGCAGAAAGGGCAAACTTTTTTGTTCTCTGAATAAGGGACAAGCTGAAGGTTGCTACCACCAGCACCACCACTGTTGCTGCTCCCTTCACCTGAAACCCTTTTCCCTGAAAGATCCATCTGCAAAAAAGACAAGAAAAGAGAAAGAAAAGGAAGGAAAAACTGTGTGAGAAAAAAACCAAGTAATAAGGCTTTCGAAAACACTAAAGAAAACTCTAAGGGTATGAAGGTTTCAGCACCTTCACGGAAATTATATCGACACACAAAAAGCGAGCTAAAAGGAAAGAGAGGGAATGACAGAGGCAGAGAGAATGGAAGAAAGAGAGAGAGAGACTGAGACACAGAAAATGAATCTTTGTGACAGCGAGAAAACAAAGAAGAGTAGTGAGAAGCAGGGAACAGAAGAAGCAGGTATATATAGAAAATAAATGTTCTTAGGTTATAACGTAGATTTAGAGAGAGAGAGAGAGGTAAGAACCATAAACTCAAGTTATACAACGGTATCAATTTATTTCATTTTTCAATCTCACAGCATTAACTATTTTCTCAAAAAGAAGTTAATTCTCATTTCTTTCGCCAACCCTGTATATTTCTTTTTATAATTTTCTTCTTACATATTAACTATGAGTTAAATGAACATATATTATAAATGTAAATTATGAAAGTAGTATATTTTTTTATCAACCCTAAAAAATATATTAAAATAAAAACACTCTTCTTCTATAAAAGTAGTATTAAATTTGGAGTGATTATTAAAGTCAATATATTTACTTTATATATATATATATATATATATATATATATATATATATATATATATATATATTATGATTTCCTTATTGATTATTCTCTTTTTTCAATTTTCCCTCTCTTCCATTATTTATTTTCTCTATGAGTCAAATACGTGGATGCCTGAGATAGGTGTATTCTTGAGAGATCGTTGATTGATTATTTTTGTTCAAGATAATCAAATTTGGTTTGGTGTAGAGAGCAAATTTGGTGGTGGATGATGTCAGAGTACATTCCTAGTTGCTTATTGGGAAGACAATTATTTCCTATTTTATTGAAAACAAATTTTGTTTTTTTTAAAGAAATGTTTTATTAAAAAGTTAATGATTCATTTTAACATATTTATCTTGACTCACTTTTATTATTAATAAAAATTTAAGTTAATATAAAAAATCATTAATTAGTAGAGAAATTGTTGTCACACTCGTTATAGAGATAAGAAGTGATAAGAGAAAAGTGAAGTTCTATTAAATAATGCAATTAATGTAATAAATATAGATTGATGTGAAAAAAGCAAATATTAAAAAGCTTTTTCTAGCATTTGACGTATTTATTTACTTTAATTTAGCGATATATGTGGTATAAAGCATCATCACTTTTAATGCTTAAGGTTACCAAAAACTTAAAATGGATGTCATTCAAAATGATTCATACAAGGTCTTGGGTGATGAATAAAAATAAAAATAAAATACGAGATATTTGGTTTAAATTATACATAAAAAAAATATGAATTTATTCAAATCATTATGGCTACTCTTTGTTAAAAACAAACAAACAAACATGGTGTTAGATAGAACTGAGTAAGAAGAGTTTCTAACTTTATGTTATTTGACTATATTATATTATTAGTGCACAATGTCCGTTAAACTCAGTACATTGACAAACTTATAAACATTAAATTATTTTATCTTGATAATTATTTATCAATATCTCTTTAAATTTTTAACTGCACCAGCTCCTATACAGGATTTGTGGTGCAGTTGTGTTGGGAAGAGCCACCCGAAATCCAATCTTGGCATGAAAAGAGAATCAAGCGTTACAAGAAAATTCAACATTAGAGTTGACAAAAAATAGAAGCAAATGAACAAAAACGGATTAAAAAACGTCTGCATAGCATCGATCGGATACATCAATCCTGAAAGATATAGCGCTGACCACTAACCGAACACAAATAATACGGGCCAAATCAACGCTAAAAGGACATGAAAAAAATATAAAATTTTTAATATAGCAAGAAAAAAAAAATGAGAGTAGCTTCTGTCCATCCAACACATATAATGAAAAAAAAAATATCAATTTAAATGATTATTTTCAAATTAACACCGGACGCACAAAGTACAAAATAAATGATGTATCAAAAATCAATTTAATTTGAAACCTTAATTGCAACATAAATCTTAATTGAAATAAAGTATGAAACTAACTAAATTGTATTCTTATATTACGAAGATAGAATTGTAAATTGAAAGACAATATAAAACAATAGTTAAGTAAAATGTACAATTATATTAACAAATATAAAAGTATGATTATCTACGACATTTAATTGAAACTAAAAGCATAAAATACAATAAAAGTCTCTCATGCAGTTCAGAAGTTGTCTTCTATTGAATTTTCCTGTGAAAAATGAAAGTTATTTCAATAAATAAAACATTTAATATATGAGAAGAAGTGTGAAATAATGAAACTTATATTTTGGAAAGAACTTCAAGGAATTGACTTATCATCAACACATGGTTTCAACATAGTTAGCGTGAACTTAATTAGTACCAGTTGGAGCATCAACACGTTGTCATTCCATCATCATGGTGAGCTATAGCTAAACCATCCTCATGATGTCTTTCAATTGTGTAGTCTTTTTGATTTGCTAGGTGAACTTCCTGATTTGCCAGTTGAGTTGCTCGACCTGCAACAGAGTTGTTTGTCTTGCTTCCTCAACTTTGAGATGTAGTAGCTCATTTCCTACCGCCTAATCACGATATGATGTGAAAGAAGAAAACAAGGAGGGTTGAGTGAAAGACCCTCCTTGGACAAAGTTACCAACCAAGTCTGTTGTGTCATAAACTCAACCTCTACTCTTTCCTCCTACAACATCCTTCCAAGCTTGAAGTTTGGTTGTGAATCTGGATGGGCATTAGTGGTTGAACCTTCAGAACTCTCTGCTTGTATGACCTTCAATCGCTCATGGTAGTTTTCCTATGAAATGATTACAAATGCAAATTTTAGGAAAATTAAATTAAAATTGTTGAATCATTAGACAGTCCAAAGTTCCTTTAGATGGTCTAATAAAGTTTTGATGATAACAATACTCCATGTATGTGTTTGTATTTGAAGATATTACAGGTCTGTTAAAGTAGTGTTTTACAGATCTCTAAGCATGATAAGTATGTACATTTACTATTATTTTATTAATTAATTTTGTTTAAAAATAAAAGAAGAAGAAAGTTAAAATTAAATAAATATAAAAATAGTAAATGTTTTAAATCTATTTTGAATTCTACTTTCTATTTTATTTTGAGATCAAATCATTTTTTGCACTGTGGTCCATGGTTTTATCAAGTTTTGCTTACAATAAAATTAATTTGATTTAGTGTATTTTATTTACCTATATGTCTTTGCAAAGATTTTTTGAAATTAAGATTGGATTGTTATATTGTTATAACTAAATACAGAAACAAGTCAAAATGATTTTGTTGCACACAGTTTTGGTTTGACTTGTTTCTAAATTTCTAAAAACAAATTAAAATGTCATTCACAAAAATATCAAAGTTAGATTTTATAGCATGTTGTGCTTTAACGTTCAAATTTGTTCATAATGGAAATTATTCCAAATTATTATGTAATATTTAAATGTGATTAATTGTTTCGAATCAAAGATATCTTGTGTTGTTTAAATTGTTTCTATATTCAGATAAAGTCAATTTTAATGCAGAATCAAAAATAGAAGTTGTTCTTCCAACGACTAGTTTTAGCATTATATGGTTAAGATTTACCTTTCAAGCATCCAACGACTAGTTTCTACAAAACTACATATAGAGGAACAATTTCAAGTTGAAATATATAAGAAGCAAGAAGAGAAATACATTGTGTAATACATTGAAAAATTAGCGTATCTATTGTGTGTTTGTTGTAAATATGCTAGTGAGAGCATTTAAAGTTTTGGATTGTGAGAAAATTCTGTAATTGTTCACCTTGTGAAGTAAACCCTTGTGAGCTTTTATTATTCCGTCTTTTGAGAGTGTTTCTTTCAATCTTGAGTGGTCTTGATCTCAGAGAAAGATTGGGACTGGTATAACCTATAGAGGTTTGTGTACTTAGATAACCTGAAGAGGATTGTGTACCTGTTATAACCTAGAGAGGTTTGTGTACTCGTTGTAACCTGGAGAGGTTTGTGTACTTGTCGTAACCTGGAGATGTTTATACTCATTGAAACCTAGAGAGGTTTATACTCGTTGTAACCATTTACTGAATAGTAAAACCTCTTAAACGGTTTGTTTAAAGGAGAATTGGACATAGCCTAAGAGATTAGGGTGAACTAGTATTAAACTGCTTCATTTGTGCTTATATATTCTTGCCTTGGACAATCTTGCTTAGTGGTTTTGTTTGCAGTGAATTGAGTTTAGGCTCCGTTCAACGCCCCCTTCTAGAGCCAATTGTTCCTACAGTTGGTATCAGAACTAACCTCAAGGGTTAGTTCTTCACAAGAATTGAGGCACGATCCTACAAAAACTCAATAGACAAAGATAGACTACATGTGAGTCAACCACCCTTGTTCAAGGTCAAAATTCTAAGCTTTGGAAGATGAGGATGATTGGCTTCATCCAATATAATGGTACAAATTTAATCAATATTATTAAAAATGGTATACCTACACTGATTGATAAATCTGGAGAACTACTTCCCTTTGAATCTATGACTGATGAGAAAAGGCGTATGTGTGAAAATAATGCTAAAGTTAGACACCTTATAATGTGTGCTTTATCTGAGGAAGAAATGTCGAAGGTCCATGCAATGGTCAACGGTAAGGAGATGTGGGATACACTTGTTCTCCCATATGAAGGTTCAAATAGGTAAAAAGAAATAAATTGACTATGCTTAAACGTCAATATGAAATGTTTGCTATAGAAGATCATGAATCTATACAGTCTATGGTGGCTCGTTTACAAGTTATTATAAACAATCTAAGATCCTTGGGAGCCACTTTTAGTCAATATGAAATTAATGATAAAATTCTCAGAATTTTACCTGTTAAGTGGAGAGCCCAAGAAATTGCTCTTATAACTTCAAGATATCTTGAGACCATGCCCTTGGAGGAATTGGTAGGTATTCTTACTATATATGAGTAGTGTTAGCACCAGGAGTTGCTAGAAGATTTGATGAAGCCAACAACCTGCTGAAGATCCAGAACCATTGCTTAAAAGGGGATCACTTGAAGACTTCATGAAGATTTGTGGGGCTTGGTCTAGAACTTAGGTTGGGTGTGTGTGTGTGAGTTTGGTTGGTATCAAATCTAGTGTGCATCACATCTCATTCATGAAAAGCTCCAATAATAATTTTTGATTAACAAAGTTTTAAGAAATTATTAAAATCAAAACTTGTTTTTAAAACTGTCTTTCTGTTAAAGAATACAATCGATTGAATGTGTAAAACAATCGATTGAATTTTAATTGACAGTTGTTTATATAAAGTTGGCGCGCACTTTGAACAGACATGAAAAATATTCTATACATTTTATGATCAAGAGCTGTGAGTTTTCAGAAGAGAGAAAAGCGCCCTTCTTGTCTTGTGATCAAGATCATTCAAATTTCATACATCGAGAACTGAATTTTGATTGATTCTGGAGCTTTGAATTGACTGAGACTGATACTTCACATATTTGATCATTAGACTAAGCCTTTTATACCCTTTCTTCATTACTTGTGTAATTTGTTATGTATAGAAGTGCTTGTTTTATTGAGTTCATCGTGATTCTTTCTTTGTATTGAATAATGTTGTGTTGTGAATTACTTGATGTTGTAATTCCATGAGTACAGTGGGTTCTGTACGGTGGTTAACTTGCTGAAGGGTTCAGTAAGGAGTTTTCTAAGATATAGAGTTGAGTCTGTATAGCTCTATGATCTGTTGTAGGGTTTAGTAGATTGTTTACTGCGGGGAGCAGTGTGTTCTAGTAGAGTGCCAGAGTCTATATTGTTGTAAACTAATCATTTTGATCTTGAGTAGTGGAAATCCTTACTGTTGAGTAAGGGACTGGATGTAGCCGTTGACGAAGGGTGAACCAGGATAAATCTTTGTGTTCTTATTTGTTAGCACCAGTAGGCTACTGTGATGATTTGATGAAGCCAACCAAGTGAAGATGTTCAAGACCTTATGATCATACGTGGAATGCATGAAGATTTCATGAAGATTGAAGAACTTGGTCTAGAACTTAGGAGTGTGTGTTGTGGGGTAAGTTTGAGGTATAATCAGTGATGCATGCAATCTTAATCAATGAGAAGCTCCACAAGTATTTTTCTGAATTAACAAAAGTTTTGAGAAATCATTAAAATTAAAACTTGCGTTTTGAACAACTGTTTTAACTAACTGGAGAAAAACAATCAACTATTTGAAAAATCAATCGACTAAATTTTAAATGACAGTTATCTATAAATAGCTGGCGCAAAAATTTGGAAAGATACGAAAAATCATTCTAAACATTTTCTGAGCAAGAACATTCGAGATTTCAAAGAGAGCTAAAGCGCCCTTGAGTCTAGTGATCAAGATCAATCAACTTTTTCATCAAGAACTGTTTTCTTGAACTGCTACTGGAGCTTTGATTTGACTGAGACAGTTCTTCACTGATTTGATCATCAGACTAAGCCTTCTATACCCTTCCTTTATTACTTTTGTAATCCTTTGTATATAAGTGCTTGTATTGTTGTGACTATGATAATTCTTTCACTGTATTGAAGGTTATTCTGCTGTGAGTTACCTGGGTTGGTAATTCTGTTTTGTACAGTAGGCTCTGTACAGGGTGTGACTTGCTGTGGGTTTCAACAAGGGTGTTCTTGAAACACACAGTGGGTTTCTGTGTGGTTTCTTGTTCTGCTGTGGATTCAGCAGTGGTCTACTGCGGGGTGTAGTGAGACGTTTCTGGGTTATACAGTGGACTCTGAATAACTATGACTTGCTGTGGGTTTCAGCAAGGGAGTTCTTAAAACACACAGTGGATTCTATGGGGTTTCTTGTCTGTTGTATGTTCAGCAGTGGTGCTGCAGAGTGCAGTGTATTCTTGCTGTAGGCAAGTGTTGTAAACTTAATCAGGTTGATCATTTTAGTGAAATCCTTACTGTGTGTGAGGGACTGGACGTAGCCCGGTTGTTGGGTGAACCAATATAAAAATCTGTTGTGTCCTGAATCTCTCTTGCTCTCTCTCTTTATTGTTCTTGTTAAATCTTGTTGCGTTTCTTGATTTTTCAAAATTAACTGAATCTTGCTAATTGAATAACTTCATCATTTTTCTGAAAGCATTTTTAGCAACAACCGAAAACCATATCTTCTATTTTAACACAGTCTACTCTGAACTGCTTTGAATCTGTGAATAACAAGTATATCAGTTTTCTGTAAATCTGCAGTTTCGCAATTTACTGGGTTTACTATTTATCAGTTCGCTTTTCCAGAAAACTCAATCTTTCACTGTTATTGATTAAAGACTGTTTTCATACACTTAACATAGTTTGTATTGGTTAATAAAAAGTTCTTTAATCAGCAAATCATTATAAACTTGAAATTGATCTAATTCTTTGATTTCTTGATTCAACTTTTCAAGAACTGGATTTATAGTATATTGTGTATTCAAGAACTGTTTTCTGGTTACAGTTTATTGCATCTGGTTGATTAGTATTGTGCTGAAACTGTTTGATTAGTATTGTGCTGAAACTGTTTGATTGAACCATTGTTGTTTGCTTAACATATCTTCTTTAGTAGTTTCCATAAAAATTATTCATTCTCCAAACAATTTGTGAAAATTTTCAAGTGTTCAATTCACCCCCCTCTTCAACTTGGCCAAGACATATTTTTCAAAGTCGTCCAAATTCAACCGAAATATTTTTTTGTCGTACTGATGCGAAACGATAAGAATTGTACCCCAAAAATTGTGGGTACGTTTCGGGCGCTCAACCGAGTCATTTGGGCCCCGTTTTAACTTTTCATGTTCCGGTGGTGGCCGGGCCTAAAAAAATCATCAAAATTCGATCGAAACATGTTTCCACCGTACTGACGGGAATCGATAAGAACTACACCCAAAACGGTATAGGTATGTGTCGGGTGCAAAACTGAGTCATCCGGGCCCAATTTTCAACTTTTCCTACTCTGGTGGTACCCATTCCCGGAAGAGTCGTGAAAATTCGACCGAAAATTTTTTCCGCCGTACTGATTGCAAAACGATAAGAACTGCGTCCCGAATAATGTGAGTATGTGTTGATGCAAAACCGAGTCATACGATCCCGTTTTTCAACTTTTCCTGCCCCGGTGGTACCGCGGCCCGGAAAAGTAATCAAATTTCGATCGAATTACCTTTCATCCGTACTGACGGGAAATGATAGAAACTGCAGCACAAATTGTGTAGGTACGTTTGAGGTGCAAAACGTTCTCATTTGGTCCCAGATTTCAACTTTGGCTGCCCGGATGTGCACGGCCTTGGAGATGTCATCAAAATTCGATGGAAACATTTTTTTGTTGTATTGACGCGAAATGATAAGAATTGCACCCAAAAAAGTGTGGGCACGTTTCGGGCGCTAAACCGACTCATCTGAGCCCCGTTTTCAACCTTTCATGCTCCAGTGGTGCCCAGGCCTGAAAAAGTCGTCAAAATTCGACCGAAACATGTTTCAAACGTACTGACGGGAAACGATAGAAACTGGACCACAAATTGTGTGGGTATGTTTGGTGTGTTAAACGTTGTCATCTGTATCCATTTTCAACTTTGGCTGCGCCGGTGGTGACAGGGCCCGGAAAAGTCCTTTACATTCGACTGAAACATTTTTTTGCCGCATTGATGGGAAGCGATAAGAATTGTATCCAAAAAAGTGTGGGTACGTTTCAGGCGCGAAACCGAGTCAACTAGGCCCACTTTTCAAATTTTCTTGATCCGGTGGTCCCTGGACTCGAAAATTCATCAAAATTCGACCGAAACATTATTCAATCGTACTGATGGGAAAGGATAAGAATTGCACACTAAAAAGTGTAGGTATGTGTCGGGTGAAAAACCGAGTCATCCGGGCCCAGTTTTCAACTTTGCCTGCTCCGGTGGTCCCCGTCGGAAGAGACAACAAAATTCAACCGAAAGATTTTCTAGCCATACTGATTGCAAAACGATAAGAATTGCGTCCCGAATAATGTGGGTATGTTTCGAATGCAAAACCGAGTCATACGGGCCCGTTTTTCAACTTTTCCTGCCCTGGTAGAAACGCGGCCCAGAAACGTCATCAAAATTCGATCGAATTACCTTTCAACTGTACTGACGGGAAATGATATAAACTGCACCACAAATTACGTGGGTACATTTACGATGCCAAATGTACTAATTTGGGCTCGATTTTGAACTTTGGCTGCATCGGTGGTGACCGGCCCAGTAAAGTCATCAAAATTCAACCGAAACATTTTGTTGCCTTACTGATGGCAAATGATAAGAATTGCACCCCAAAAACTGTGGGTATGTTTCGGGCGCTAAACCGAGTCATCTGGCTCCCGGTTTCCACTTTTCATGCTCCGGCCGTGCTCGGGCCAGAAACAATCGTAGAAATTTGTCCGAGACTGTTTTTACCCGTACGAATAAAAACGGCAAGAAATGCGTCCCAAATAGTTTGGGTATACTTCAGCTGTCAAAAGTGAGTCATCCAGACCCGATTTTCAACTTTGACTGCACCGGTGGTCCTCGAGCCCGAAAAGGTGGTCAAAATTCGACCGAAACATTTTCAGCCGTACTGATCGCAAAACGATAAGAACTGCGTACCGAATAAGGTAGGTATGTTTTTGGTGCAAAACTGAGTCATACATGCCCGATTTTCAACCTTTCCAACCCCGGTGGTACCGAGCCCTGAAAAATCGTCAAAACTCAACCGAATTATTTTTCAACCGTACTGACGGGAAACGATAGAAATTGCACCATAAAATGTGTGGTTATGTTTGGGGTGCCAAACGTAGTTATCTGGGTTCGGTTTTTAACTTTTGCTACCCCGCTTGGTGCCCGGGCTCGAAAAAGTCGACAAAATTTGACCAAAACATTTTTTTGCCGTACTGATTGCAAAAGGATAAGAATTGTGTCTCGAATAATGTGGGTATATTTTGGGTGCAAAACTGAGTCATACGGGCCCGACTTTTAACCTTTCCCGCCCCGGTGGTACAGAGACTCGAAAAGTCGTTAAAACTCGACCAAATTATTTTTCAACCGTATTCACGTGAAACGATAGAAACTGAACCACAAATTGTGTAGGTATGTTTGGGGTGCCAAACGTAATGATCTGGGTCCGGTTTTCAACTTTGGCTGCACCGGTGTTGTCCAGGACCTAAAAGGATCTTAAAATTCGACCGAAACATTTTTTTGTCGTACTGATGTGAAACGATAAGAACTGCGTCTCGAATAATGTATGTATGTTTTGGGTGCAAAACTGTGCGACACTTGTCTAGTTTCCAACTTTTCCCGCCCCAGTGGTACCGAGGCCCGAAAAGTCGTCAAAACTTGACCGAATTATTTTTCAACCGTATTGACGGGAAGCGATAGAAATTGCACCACAAAATGTGTGGTTATGTTTTGGGTGCCAAACGTAGTCATCTGGGTCCGGTTTTCAACTTTGGTTGCGCCGCTTGGTGCCCGGGCCCGGAAAAGTCGTCAAAATTCGACTGAAACATTTTTTTGCCGTACTGATGCGAAACGATAACACTTGCACCCCAAATAGTGGGAGTCTGTTTCGGGCGCTAAGCCGACTTATTTGTGTCCAGTTTTCAACTTTTCATGGTCTAGCTGTGCCCGGGCCCAAAAAAGTTGTAAAAGTTTGTCAGAGACCCTTTTTACCCATAAGAATAAAAAACGACAAGAAATACGTCCCAAATAGTGTGAGTATTTCGGCTGTCAAAACCAGGTCATCCGGGCCCGATTTTCAACTTTCATGGCTCTGGTGGTCCTCGGGCTCAAAAAAGTCGTCAAAATTCGATCAAAACATTTTTCAGTCGTACTGATCGCAAAATGATAAGAACTGTGTCTCGAATAATGTGGGTATTTTTTGGGTGCAAAACTGAGTCATACGGGTCCGGTTTTCAACTTTTCCCACCCTGGTGGTACCGAGCCTCGAAAAGTCGTGAAAACTCGACCGAGTTATTTTTCAACCGTACTGACGGGAAACAATAGAAAGTGCACCACAAAATGTGTGGTTATATTTGGGGTGCCAAACGTAGTCATCTGGTCCGGTTTTCAACTTTAGCTGCGCCGCTTGGTGCCCGAGCCCGGAAAAGTCATCAAAATTTGACCGAAACATTTTTTTGCCGTACTAATATGAATCGATAAAAATTGCACCCCAAAAACTATGAGTCTGTATTGGGCGCTGAACTGACTTATTTGTGTCCCGTTTTCAACTTTTCATGGTCCGGTTGTGCCCGGGCCCGAAAAAGTCGTAAAAATTTGTCCGAGATCCTTTTTACCCGTAAGTATAAAAAATGACAAGACATGCATTCCAAATAGTGTCGGTATTTCGACTGTCAAAACCGAGTCATCCAGGTCCAATTTTTAACTTTATTTGCTCCGGTTATCCTCGGGCCCGAAAAAGACGTCAAAATTCGACCGAAACATTTTTCAGCTGTACTGGTTACAAAATGATAAGAACCGTGTCCCGAATAATGTGGGGATATTTTGGGTGCAAAACGGAGCCATACGGGCTCGGTTTTCAACTTTTCCTGCACCGGTGGAAACGCGGCCCGGAAAAGTCATCAAAATTCGATCGAATTACCTTTCAACCGTACTGACCGAAAATGATAGAAACTGCACCACAAATTGCGTGGGTACGCTTACGGTGCCAAACGTAGTCATCAGGGTCCGACTTTCAACTTTGGCTGCGCCAGTGGTGCCCGGTCCAGGAAAACTCGTTAAAATTCGACCGACACATTTTTTTCCCTACTGATGCGAAACGATAAGAATTGCACCCCAAAAATGTGTGGATACGTTTTGGGCGCTCAACCGAGTCATCTGGGCCCCGTTTTCAACTTTTCCTGCTCCGTTGTGCCCCGACCCTAAAAGTCATTTAAATTCGACCGAAACATTTTTTTTGTGGTACTGATGGAAAACGATAAGAATATTGTCCCAAAAAGTGTGAGTACCTTTCGGGCGTTAAACCGAGTTATCTAGGGCCCGTTTTCAAATTTTCCTGCTCCGATGGTGCCCGGACCCAATAAGTCGTCAAAATTCAATCGAAACATTATTCAACTGTACTGATGGGAAACGATAAAATTTGCATCCTAAAAAGTGTGGGTATGTGTCGGGTGCAAAACCGAGTCATCCGCGCCAAATTTCAACACCGGAAGAGTCGTCAAAATTCAACCGAAAGATTTTTCAGTCGTACTGATTGCAAAACGATAAGAATTGCGTCCCGGATAATGTGGTTACATTTCGAATGCAAAACCGAGTCATACGGCGTTTTTCAACTTTTCCTGCACCGGTGGAAACGTGACCCAGAAAATTCATCAAAATTCGATCGAATTACCTTTCAACCCTACTGATCGAAAATGATAGAAACTGCACCATAAATTGCATGGGTACGCTTGTGGTGCCAAACGTACTAATCTGGGCTCGATTTTCAACTTTGGCTGTGCCGGTGATGATCGGGCCCAGAAAAGTCATCAAAATTCGACCGAAACATTTTTTTGCCATACTGATGGGAAATGATAACAATTGCAGCCCAAAAAGTGTGGGTATGTTTCGGGCGCTAAACCGAGTTATCTGGGTCCCGATTTCAACTTTTCATACTCCGGTTGTGCTCGGACCCGAAACAATCGTAAAAATTTGTCCGAGACTGTTTCTACCCGGACGAATAAAAAAAGGCAAGAAATGCGCCCAGATAGTTTGGGTATACTTCAACTGTCAAATCGGAGTCATCCAGGCCCGATTTTCAACTTTGACTGCTCCGGTGGTCCTCGGCCCCGAAAAGGTCGTTAAAATTCGACCGGAACATTTTTCATCCGTACTGATCGGAAAATCATAAGAACTGTGTCCCGAATAATGTGGGTATGTTTTGGTTGCAAAACTGAGTCATACGGGCCCGATTTTCAACTTTTCCCGCCCCGGTGATACGGAGGCTCGAAAAATCGTGAAAACTGGACCGAATATTTTTCAACCGTACTAACGGGAAACTATAGAAAATGCACCACAAATTGTGTAGGTTTGTTTGGGTTGCCAAACGTAGTCATCAGGGTTCAACTTTCAACTTTGGTTGCACCGGTGGTGCCTGGTCCCGGAAAACTCGTCAAAATTCGACCTAGACATTTTTTTCCCCTACTGATTCGAAACGATAAGAATTGCATCCCAAAAAGTGTGGGTACGTTTTGGGCGCTCAACCGAGTCATCTGGGCCCCGTTTTCAAATGTTCCTGCTCCGGTGGTTCCTCGACCGGAAAAGTCGTCAAAATTTGACCGAAATATTATTCAGCCGTACTAATGGGTAACGATAAAAATTGCATCCTAAAAAATGTGGGCATGTGTCGGGTACAAAACCGAATCATCCGGGCCCAAATTTAAACTTTGCCTGCTCCGGTGGTACCCGGTCCCGGAAGAGTCGTCAAAATTCAACCGAAAGATTTTTCAGTCGTACTGATTGCAAAACGATAAGAATTGCGTCCCGGATAATGTGGGTATATTTCGAATGCAAAACCGAGCCATACGGGCCCGTTCTTCAACTTTTCCTGCACCGGTGGAAACGCGGCCCGGAAAAGTCATCAAAATTCGATCGAATTACCTTTCAACCGTACTGACCGAAAATGATAGAAACTGCACCAGAAATTGCGTGGGTACGCTTGTGGTGCCAAACGTACTAATCTGGGCTTGATTTTCAACTTTGGCAGCGCCGGTGGTGACCGAGCCGAGAAAAGTCATCAAAATTTGATCGAAACATTTTTTTGCCATACTGATGGAAAATGATGAGAATTGCACCCCAAAAAGTGTGGGTATGTTTCGGGCGCTAAACCGAGTTATCTGGGTCTCGGTTTGAACTTTTCATTCTCTGTTCGTGCTCGGGCCCGAAACAATCGTAAAAATTTTTCTGAGACTGTTTCTACCCGTACGAATAAAGAACGATAAGAAATGTGTCCCAAATAGTTTGGATATACTTCACCTGTCAAAACTGAGTCATCCAGGCACGATTTTCAGCTTTGACTGCTCGGGTGGTCCTCGGGACCGAAAAGGTCGTCAAAATTCGACTGAAACATTTTTCCGCCATATCGATCGCAAAATGATAAGAATTGCTTATCGAATAATGTGGGTATGTTTTTGGTGCAAAACTGAGTCATACAGGCGAATAATGTGGAGTCGCCATCTGTCGCAACCGGGGTCACGACGGGGACGGTGAACAAAAATAATTTATTTTAATTTTCAAAACAGAAGAGTCGCCACCATAGTTTATTAGGAAAAACTATGGAAAACCAAAAACAAGATAAGGCAAGTTTGCGAAAACGGATTTCGAGTCCGGGAGTCGGTTACGTGTGGGGAAAGTGTTAGCACCCCCACAACACCCGTCCTAAGATGGTACCTTTAATTAAATAAGTAATCTGAGTGTGATTTTTTAAAAATATTTATTTTCCCAAGAAAGAGATTAAGATAAAACAAACAAAATTTTTTTTTTGGTTTTAGGGAGCTTGACAAGGTTTGACCTTGCTCCTACGTATCTCCATCAGGGATGAAGAATCAGGGTTACATAGTTCTTTGTTGATAAGATTGTTGGTTGTCCTGATAATTTTTTAAATTTTCCGAAAGCTTGTGTTTGAAAGTAGCGTAAATGAATGACAACAGTGCCAGGTTTAAAGCCTGGGCTTTGGATAACAATGCCAGGTTTAAAGCCTGGGCTTTGAGAAACAGTGCCAGGTTTAAAGCCTGGGCTTTGGGTAAGGCCCCAGGTTTAAAGCCTGGGCTTTGAGAAATAGTGTCAGGTTTAAAGCCTGGGCTTTGAGAAACGGTGCCAGGTTTAAAGCCTGGGCTTTGAGAAACGGTGTATGCCAAATTAACATGCAACATATAATTGACACTTTAGCTTAAGCGAGATCATGTATATAAAAATGGAACGTGATTGAATGAATTCGTAGCAATGCAAAGCTTAAATATGTGAGGTTTAAATGATGTATGGTGGTTTTTTTTGGGTATTTATGGGGGGGTAGTTTTGGAATTTAAAAAAAAGTGTGGGTATAGATCCTAATTAATGGAGGTGCAGGAAGTACTAACCAAAAACCAACTTGGGTTAAGGGCATTTTGGTAATTGAAAGGAGTGTGGGTGCAGATCTTAATTAATGGAGGTGCAGGAAGTACCTCCACTAACCAAAAACCCAGTTAGTGTTAAGGGTATTTTAGGGATTGTGAAGAGCTGGGGTGCAGATCCTAACTAATGGAGGTGCAGGAAGTAACTCTACTCAGAAACCTATTATGGCCCAGGGCATTTTGGGAATGAGAAGAATGTCGGTGCAGGCACAAACACATGGGGTGCAGAGAGCACCCCCTACTAATCAGAAACCCACTAGGGTTTGAGGCACACGCGTGGGGCAAGACACTGCTGTGGAGACGATAGAGACGGCGGCTAAGCTGATGGCGGTGTCCAATGACGGCGGTGACGGCCGCCGACGACAACAGAGTGACGACAACAACGTCGTTGGTGGCGTGGATTTGTGGTGGAGGATTGACAGCGTTTGCAGGGTTCATGGTGGAAGCGCGGTGGCAGTTTTGTTACAATACGTGGGGGGCACGCTGGAGGTGCATGGGAGGAGTTTTCATGGCGGCTTTGTCATGGCTGCATCGCTGCCATGGTCGACGGCGGTGGGACTGGCTATGGTGGTGGTTCCCTGCGAGGGTATGAATTCTCTCTACTTCTAATCACCATACCATCTCTTTTGCCCCCATCATGCTCTCTTCTATGGAATACCAGCTCATTATCATTAGATTGCCTTCTAATGCTTCCCAGATGAATAGACTGTGGATCTTGAACTCCTTCAAAACCATCCCATTGCTTATGATAATCTCTGCTGCTTTCTGATTTTGATTTGCTGTTATTGCTACTTCTTACAGATTTTGGGTCCTCCCAATCACTTCCATCCCCAAGCAAAGGTTGCTCAACTTGAGATGTTACTTTCTCTCTTTCTACCACCCCATCGTTAATGGTATCTCTGTTGTCCACTGCATTTAAATCTATATCTCCCTTTTCCAACCTGGAAGTTCCATCAGCTGTCCCAGTTTCCTCATGTTGATTGTTCTCAATGCTGGATTTCTTCACATCCACAACAGCAGGAAATCCTTTTATGATATCATTTTGTCCTGACTTTAGATAATTAGCATTATTAACAGGAACATCATGTATACCAGCAACTACAGCTAATTCAGGGGGCAAATCTGGATTGTATTCCTGCTCTGTTAGAGCTGGCGCAAAGGAGCAGCAGATAAAGAGTCGGCCGCGGCCATGGCTCCGGGAGTGGGAGAGGCGGAGTTAGTGGCGTTGATGCGCTAACAGAGGATTGGAGTCTCGGTGGGAAGGATCTGTAATTTCTCTTTTACGCTTGGTAGGTGTAAACGGACATGGTGGGGTTTGTGAGAGAAGGTTTTAGAGTGGCACGTGGGGGCGTGATGCATGAATGAGAGGTGCATGGGAAGTGTACGATGGTAGGTGAGTTTGGTGCGCATGGTGGCACGTTGAGATGCATGGTAGATATCACCTTGCGAGATGCCTAAGGCTTGTGGGTGCTTTTTTATTTATTTTATGTAATGAATGGATGCATGTATAGAGAAACTAAAAAAATAAGCAAAAAATAAATAAAAGCATACCAGAAGTCCGTCTTTTTCCTCTGTGCTTTCTTCTTTCTCTCTTCTCAATGCTCTGTTCTCTCTTTTTTCTTTTTAGTCTCCTCCTTTCTTTTTCCAATCTCTGTATCCGTGTACGTGTCTCTATCTGTTCTCCCTCCTTCTCTTTTATTATTATTTTTTTCAAAATCAAGGTGGTTGAGAGAGTTATCACTGTTTGACCTATTCTCCTTATTTATTATTTTTTTATTTTTATTTTATAATTAACACTAAAGATGAATCTACCCAAAAATGAGACTTAAGCCATTTTCCAACGGTAATAATTCATTATTTATTTTTACATCTTTTATGTAGTGGAGCATGTGGGTTGTTATCTGAGCAGTTTCAAAATTATTAGTTTCTTTATTATTATTATTTTTTTAGAAAAGCAGTACGTGGAGTTTAAGGAGTGAGAAATGGGAGAGTTGACTCATTCTTTTTTAGTATTTTTTTATTATTTATTTATCCTGAACGTGCAAATCAAGTTTGAAAGCAGTTTTCTTTTCTTGTTATTTTTATTGTTATATTTATTATTATTTTTATATATATATTTATTTTTTTGTTATTTAATCATTTATTATTTAATATTTATTATTAATTATTTTCGTTTTTTTTATTATTTTTTAATTAACTATCACCTTTTTCTTTTTTTAAGTTTTTTTTATGGAAAAATTCAATTTTTTTTATTTTTAAATTACTATTATTATTTCTTAAGGAAACTTAAACCAATATATATTTATGTTATTATTCATTTTTTATTATTTTTTTAATTTTTTTATTATTATGCTTTAATTTAAAAGATTACCCGGACAAAATCGGGTGTTGACAGTTGTGCTCAGGCCCGAAACAATCATAAAAATTTGTCCGAGACTGTTTCTACCCGTACGAATAAAAAACGGCAAGAAATGTGTCCCAAATAGTTTGGGTATACTTCAGCTGTCAAAACTGAGTCATCCAGGCCCAATTTTCAACTTTGACTGCTTTGGTGGTCCTCGGGACCGAAAAGGTCAAAAAAATTCGACCGAAACATTTTTCAGCCGTACTGATCGCAAAACGATAAGAACTGCGTACCGAATAATGTGGGTATTTTTTTGGTGCAAAACTGAGTCATACGGGCCCGATTTCCAACCTTTCCGCCCCGGTGGTACCGAGGCCCAAAAAGTCATTAAAACTCGACCGAATTATTTTTCAACCGTACTGACGGGAAACGATAGAAATTGCACCACAAATTGTGTGTGTATGTTAAGGGTGCCAAACGTAGTCATATGGGTCCGGTTTTCAACTTTGGCTGCACAGGTGGTGCTCGGGCCCAGAAAAGGTCTTAAAATTCGACCGAAACATTTTTTTTCCGTACTGATGCGAAACGAAAAGAACTGCGTCTCGAAATAATATATGTATGTTTCGGGCGCAAAACTGTGTCACACTTGCCTAGTTTCCAACTTTTCCCGCCCCAGTGGTACCGAGGCCCGAAAAGTCGTCAAAACTCGATCGAATTATTTTTCAACCATACTGACGGGAAACGATAGAAATTGCACCACAAAATGTGTGATTATGTTTGGGGTGCCAAACGTAGTCATCTGGGTCCGGTTTCAACTTTGGTTGTGCCGCTTGGTGCCCGGGCCCGGAAAAGTCGTCAAAATTCGACCGAAACATTTTTTTGTCGTACTAATGCGAAACGATAAGAATTGCACCCCAAAAAGTGTGAGTCTGTTTCGAGCGCTAAACCGACTTATTTGTGTCCCATTTTCAACTTTTCATTGTCCAGTTGTGCCCGGGCCTGAAAAAGTCGTAAAAATTTCTCCGAGACCCCTTTTATCCGTAAGAATAGAAAACGATTAGAAATGCGTCCCAAATTGTGTGGGTATTTCGGCTGTCAAAACCGAGTCATCCAGGCCCGATTTTCAACTTCGATTGCTCCGGTGGTCGTCGGGCCCAAAAAAGTCGTCAAAATTCGACTTAAACATTTTCAGTCGTACTGATCGCAAAATGATAAGAATTGTGTCCCGAATAATGTGGGTATGTTTTAGGTTCAAAACTGAGTCATCTGGGTCCCGCTTTCAAATTTCCATGCTCCGATAGTGCTCGAGCCCGAAACAATCGTAAAAATTTGTCCGAGACTATTTCTACCCATACGAAAAAAAACAGCAAGAAATGCATCCCAAATAGTTTGGGTATACGTCAGCTGTCAAAACTGAGTTATCCAGACCCGATTATCAACTTTGACTGCTCCAGTGGTCCTCGGGCCCGAAAAGGTCATCAAAATTCGACCGAAACAATTTTCAGCCGTACTGATCGCAAAACGATAAAAACTGCGTACCGAATAATGTGGGTATGTTTTTGGTACAAAACTAAGTCATACGGGCCCGATTTTCAACCTTTCCAGCCCCAGTGGTACCGAGGCCCGAAAAGTCGTCAAAACTCGACCAAATTATTTTTCAACCGTACTAACGGAAAACGATAGAAACTGCACCACAAATTGTGTGGGTATGTTTGGAATGCCAAATGTAGTCATCTGGGTCCGGTATTCAAATTTGGTTGCACCGGTGGTGCCCGGGCCTGAAAAAGTTCTTAAAATTTGAATGAAGCATTTCTTTGCAATATTGGTGGGAAATGATAAGAATTGCACCCAAAAGGTGTAGGTATGTTTCGGGCGCTAAACCGAGTAATCTGGGTCCCGGTTTCAACTTTTCATGCTCCGGTCGTGCTCGGGCCCGAAACAATCGTAAAAATTTGTCTGAGACTGTTTCTACCCGTACGAATAAAAAACGACAAGAAATGCATCCCAAATAGTTTGGGTATACTTCAGCTGTCAAAACTGAGTCATCCAGGCTCGATTTTCAACTTTGACTGCTGCGGTGGTCCTCAGGCCCGAAAGGCCGTCAAAATTCGACCGAAACATTTTTCAGCCGTACTGATCGCAAAACGATAAAATTCGACCTAAACATTTATTTTCCGTACTGATGCGAAACGATAAGAATTGCGTCTCGAATAATGTATGTATGTTTCGGGTGCAAAACTGTGTCACAATTGCCTGGTTTTCAACTTTTTCCCGCCCCGGTGGTACCGAGGTTCGAAAAGTTGTGAAAACTCGACCGAATTATTTTTCAACAGTACTGACGGGAAACTATACAATCTGCACCACAAATTGTGTGGGCTTGTTTGGGTTGCGAAACATAGTCATCAGGGTTCGACTTTCAACTTTGGCTGCGCCGTTGGTGCCCAGTCCCGGAAAACTCGTCAAAATTCGACCGACACATTCTTTTCCCCTACTGATGAGAAACGATAAGAATTGTATCCCAAAAAGTGTGGGTACGTTTTGGGCGCTCAACCGAGTCATCTGGGACCCGTTTTCAACTTTTCCTGCTCCGTTGTGCCCGGACCCGAAAAGTCATTTAAATTTGACCGAAACATTTTTTTTGCCGTACTGATGGAAAACGATAAGAATTGTATTCCAAAAAGTGTGGGCACCTTTCAGGCGCTAAACCGAGTCATCTAGAGCCCGTTTTCAAATTTTCTTGCTCCGGTGGTGCCCGGACCGGAAAAGTCGTCAAAATTCGACCGAAACATTATTCAACCGTACTGATGGGAAACGATAAAAATTGCATCCTAAAAAGTGTACGTATGTGTAGGGTGCAAAACCGAGTCATCCGGGCCCAAATTTTCAACTTTGCCTGCTCCGGTGGTTCCCAGTCCCGGAAGAGTCGTCAAAATTCAACCGAAAGATTTTTCAGTCGTACTGATTGCAAAACGATAAGAATTGCGTCCCGGATAATGTGGGTATGTTTCGAATGCAAAACCGAGTCATACGGGCCCAATTTTCAACTTTTCCTGCACCGGTTGAAACGCGGCCCGGAAAAGTTATCAAAATTCGATCGAATTACCTTTCAACCGTATTGACAGAAAATGATAGAAATTGAACCACAAATTGCGTGGGTACGCTTGCGGTGCCAAACGTACTAATCTGGGCTCGATTTTCAACTTTGAGGCTGCGCTGGTGGGGACCGGGCCCAGAAAAGTCATCAAAATTCGACTGAAACATTTTTTTGCCATAATGATGGGAAATGATAAGAATTGCACCCCAAAAAGTGTAGGTATTTTTCAGGCACTAAACCGAGTCATTTGGGTGCCGCTTTCAACTTTTCAAGCTCCGGTCGTGCTCGGGCCCGAAACAATCGTAAAAATTTGTCCAAGACCGTTTTTACCCGTAAGAATAAGAAACGACTAGAAATGCGTCCCAAATAGTGTGGGTATTTCGGCTGTCAAAACTGAGTCATCCAAGCCCGATTTTCAAATTTGATTACTCCGGTGGTACTCAGGCCTAAAAAAGTCGTCAAAATTCTACCGAAACATTTTTCAGCCGTACTAATCGCAAAATGATAAGAACTGTGTCCCGAATAATGTGGGTATGTTTTGGGTGCAAAACTGAGTCATACAGTCCCGTTTTTCAACTTTTCCTGCATCGTTGGAAACGAGGCCCGGAAAAGTTATCAAAATTCGATCGAATTACCTTTCAACCTTACTGACGGAATGGAAATCATAAGAATTGCAACCCAAAAAGTGTGGGTGTGTTTTGGGCGCTAAACCGAGTCATCTGGGTCCCCGTTTCAACTTTTTATGCTCCGGTCGTGCTTGGGCCCGAAACATTCGTAAAAATTTGTCCGAGACTGTTTCTACCCGTATGAATAAAAAACGGCAAGAAATGCATCCCAAATAGTTTGGGTATACTTCAGCTGTCAAAACTGAGTCATCCAGGCCCGATTTTAAACTTTGCCTGCTCCGATGGTCCTCGGGCTCGAAAAGGTTGTCAAAATTCGACCGAAACATTTTTCAGTCATACAGATCGCAAAACGATAAGAACTGCTCAACCGAATGATGTGTGTATGTTTTCGCTGCAAAACTGAGTTATACGGGCCCGATTTTCAACCTTTCCCGCCCCGGTGGTATCGAGGCTCGAAAAGTCATCAAAACTTGACCGAATTATTTTTCAACCGTACTGACGGGAAACGATAGAAACTGCACCACAAATTGTGTGGGTATGTTTGGAATGCCAAATGTAGTCATCTGGGTCCGGTATTCAAATTTGGTTGCACCGGTGGTGCCCGGGCCCAAAAAAGTTCTTAAAATTTGAACGAAGCATTTCTTTGCAATATTGGTGGGAAATGATAAGAATTGCACCCAAAAGGTGTAGGTATGTTTCGGGCGCTAAACCGAGTAATCTGGGTCCCGGTTTCAACTTTTCATGCTCCGGTCGTGCTCGGGCCCGAAACAATCGTAAAAATTTGTCTGAGACTGTTTCTACCCGTACGAATAAAAAACGACAAGAAATGCATCCCAAATAGTTTGGGTATACTTCAGCTGTCAAAACTGAGTCATCCAGGCTCGATTTTCAACTTTGACTGCTGCGGTGGTCCTCAGGCCCGAAAGGCCGTCAAAATTCGACCGAAACATTTTTCAGCCGTACTGATCGCAAAACGATAAAAACTGCGTACCGAATAATGTGGGTATGTTTTTGGTGCAAAACTAAGTCATACGGGCCCGATTTTCAACCTTTCCCGCCCCAGTGGTACCGAGGCCCGAAAAGTCGTCAAAACTCGAACAAATTATTTTTCAACCGTACTAATGGGAAACGATAGAAACTGCACCACAAATTGTGTGGGTATGTTTGGGGTGCCAAACTTAGTCATCTGGGTCCGGTTTTCAACTTTGGCTGCACCGGTGGTGCCGGGGCCCGAAAAAGTTTTTAAAAATCGACCGAAACATTTATTTTCCGTACTGATGCGAAACGATAAGAATTGCCCCCAAAAAGTGTGTGTATGTTTCGGGCGCTAAACCGAGTCATCTGGGTCCCGGTTTCAACTTTTCATGCTCCGGTCGTGCTCGGGCCCGAAATAATCGTAAAAATTTGTCCGAGACTGTTTCTACCCATACGCATAAAAAACGACAAGAAATGTGTCCCAAATAGCTTGGGTATACTTCAGCTGTCAAAACTGAGTCATCTAGGCTCGATTTTCAACTTTGACTGCTTCGGTGGCCCTCATGCCCGAAAGGTCGTAAAAATTCGACCGAAACATTTTTCAGCCGTACTGATCGCAAAACGATAAGAACTGCGTACCGAATAATGTGGGTATGTTTTTGGTGCAAAATTGAGTCTTTCGGGCCCAATTTTCAACCTTTCTCTCCCCGGTGGTACCGAGGCCCGAAGTCGTCAAAACTCGACTGAATTATTTTTCAACCGTACTGACGGGAAATGATAGAAACTGCACCACAGATTGTGTGGGTATGTTTGGGGTGTCAAATGTAGTTATCTGGGTCCGGTTTTCAACTTTGGTTGCACCGGTGGTGCCCGGGCCCTAAAAAGTTCTTAAAATTCGACCGAAACATTATTTTGTTGTACTAATGCGAAACGATAAGAACTGCGTCTCGAATAGTGTATGTATGTTTCAGATGCAAAACTGTGTCACACTTGCCTGGTTTCCAACTTGTCCCGCCCCTGTGGTACCGAGGCCCGAAAAGTCTTCAAAACTCGACCGAATTATTTTTCAACAGTACTGACAAGAAACGATAGAAATTTCACCACAAAATGTGTGGTTATGTTTGGGGTGCCAAACGGAATCATCTGGGTCCGGTTTTCAACTTTGGCTGGGCCGCTTGGTTGGGCTCAGAAAAGTCGTCAAAATTTAACCGAAACATTTTTTTGCCCTACTAATGCGAAACGATACGAATTGCACCCAAAAAAGTTTGAGTTTGTTTCGAGTGCTAAACCGACTCTTATTTGTGTCCCATTTTCAACTTTTCATGGTCCAGTTGTGCCCGGGCTAGAAAAAGTCATAAAAATTTCTCCGAGACCCTTTTTACCCGTAAGAATAAAAAACTACAAGAAATGCGTCCCAAATAGTGTGGGTATTTCGGTTGTCAAAATCAAATTTTTTCCCCTACTGATGCAAAACGATAGAAATATACCGTTTTGACAAACGATGCAACACCCCGGATGTCTCGGTTTTGACAGCCGAAATATACCCACACTATTTGGGACGTATTTCTTGTCGTTTGTGATTTGTACGGGTAAAAACGGTCGCTGACAAATTTTTACGACATTTTCAGGCCCAAGCACCACCGCTGCAGGCAGAGTTGAAAATTGGGCCCGGATAACTTAGTTTTGACAGCCGAAATATACCCACACTTTTTGAGACGCATTTCTTGTCGTTTTTGATTCGTACGGCCAAAGACGATCTAAGACAAATTTTTATGACTTTTTGAGGCCCGCGCACAATGGAGGAGGAAAAGTTGAAAACGGGATCCAGATGACTCGGTTGAGCGCCAAAAACATACCCACACTTTTTGGGCTGCAAGTCTTATCGTTTCGCGTCAGTAAGACAAAAAAATATTTCGATCGAATTTTGACGACTTTTACGGGGCTGGGCACAACCGGCACAGCCAGAGTTGAAAACCGGACCCAGATGACTACGTTTGGCACCCCAAACATACCCACACAATTTCTGGTACAGTTTCTATCGCTTCTCATCAGTAACGTTAAAAAATAATTCGGTTGAGTTTTGCCGACTTTTCGGGCCTCGGTGCCACCGAGGCGGGAAAAGTTGAAAATCAAGCCCGTATGACTCCGTTTTCCACCCGCAACATATCTCCATTCTTCGAGACGCAATTCTTATCGCTTTACGATCAGTACGGCTGAAAAATGTTTCAAACGAATTTTGACGACTTTTTCGGGCTCGAGCACCACCGCTGTAGGCAGAGTTGAAAATCGGGCCGGGATGACTCAGTTTTGACAGCCAAAATATACCTACACTTTTTGGGACTCATTTCTTGTCGTTTGATTCGTACGGGCAAAGACGATCTCAAACAAATTTTTACGACTTTTTGAGGCCCGGCACAACGGAGGAGGAAAAGTTGAAAACGGGACCCAGATGACTCGGTTGAGCGCCAAAAACGTACCCACACTTTTTGGGCTACAATTCTTATCATTTCGCGTCAGTAAGACAAAAAAATGTTTCGATTAAATTTTAACGACTTGTACGGGGATGGGCACAACCGGCGTAGCCAAAGTTGAAAATCGGACCCAGATGACTACGTTTGGCACCCCAAACATACCCACACAATTTGTGGTACAGTTTCTATCGTTTCCCGTCAGTAACATTAAAAAATAATTCAGTCGAGTTTTGCCGACTTTTCGGGCCTCGGTACCACCGAGGCGGGAAAAGTTGAAAATTGGCCCGTATGACTCTGTTTTCCACCCGAAACATACCCACATTCTTCGAGACGCAATTCTTATCGCTTTACGATCAGTATGGTTGAAAAATGTTTGAGACGAATTTTAACGACTTTTTCGGGCTCGAGCACCACCGCTGCAGGCAGAGTTGAAAATCGGACCCGAAGGACTCAATTTTGAAGCCGAAATATACCCATACTATTTGGGACGCATTTCTTGTCGTTTCTGATTCGTACGGGTAAAGACGGTCTAGGAGAAATTTTTACGACTTTTTCAGGCTCGGGCACAACGAAGAAGGAAAAGTTGAAAACGGGGCCTAGATAACTCGGTTGAGCGGCTGAAACGTACCCACACTTTTTGGGTTGTAATTCTTAGCGTTTCGCGTCATTATGACAAAATAATGTTTCGTTCGAATTTTGACGACTTTTCCGGGGCTAGGCACAACTGGCGCAGCCAAAGTCGAAAATCGGACCCAGATGACTACGTTTGCCACCCAACACATACCCACACAATTTGTTGTGAAGTTTCAATCGTTTCCCGTCAGTACGGTTGAAAAATAATTCGGTCGAGTTTTGCCGATTTTTTCGGGCCTCGGCACTACCGAGGCGAGAATAGTTGAAAATCAGGCCCGTATGACTTCGTATTCCACCTGAAACATACCCACATTATTCGGGACGCAGTTCTTATCGTTTTACGATCAGTACGGCTGAAAATTGTTTCAGACGAATTTTGACGACCTTTCATGCCCGAGCACCATCGCTGGAGGCAGAGTTAAAAATCCGGCCCGGATGACTCAGTTTTGACAGCCAAAATATACCCACACTTTTTGGGACGCATTTCTTGTCGTTTTTTATTCGTACGGGTAAAGACGATCTCAGACAAATTTTTACGACTTTTTGAGGCACGGGCAACACCGATGAAGGATGAACACAGTTACTGCAATACAAGCACTTTCTATACAAAGAATGACAAAAGTAATAAGGAAGAGTATAGAAGGCTTAGTGTTGATGATCGAATCAGCGAAGAACTGTCTCAGTCAAATGATAGCTCCAGCAGCAGTTCAAGAAAACAGTTCTTTATGAAAAACTTCGATTGATCTTTGATCACAAGACTCACGGGCGCATTTGCTCTCTTTGAAAATCTCAAACTTTCGTGCTCAGAAAATGTTTTGAATGATTTTTTTTTGGTTAACTTCCAAAATTTCGCGCCAGCTATTTAAATATAACTGTCATTTAAAAATTCAGTCGATTGATTTTTCAAATAGTCGACTATTTTTCTCCAGTTAGTTAAAACAGTTGTTCAAAACGCAAGTTTTAATTTTAGTGATTTCTCAAAACTTTTATTAATACAGAAAATGCTTGTGTAGCTTATCATTGATTAAGATTGCATGCATCACTGGTTAGACCTCAAACTTACCCCACATCACACACTCCTAAGTTCTAGACCAAGTCTTCAATCTTCATGAACTCTTCATGCAATCCACATATGCTCATAAGGTCTTGAACATCTTCACTTGGTTGACTTCGTCAAATCATCACAGTAGCCCACTAGTGCTAACAACGGGTAAAAGGTCTCTATAATATTTGTACTACTTTTTCGGGCTCGGGCACCACCGGAACATGAAAAGTTGAAAACAGGACCCTGATGACTCGGTTTAGCTCCCGAAATGTACCAAAATTTTTTGGAGTGCAATTACTATAGTTTCGTATCAGTATGACAAAAAAATGTTTCAGTCGAATTTTGACAATTTTTCCAGGGCCGGGCACAACCAACACAGCCAAAGTTGAAAACCGGAGCCAGATGACTACGTTTGGCACCCAAAACATACCCACACAATTTGTGGTGCAGTTTCTATTGTTTCTTGTCAATACGGAAGAAAAATAATTCGATCGAGTTTTGCCGACTTTCCGGGCATAGGTACCACCGACGCGGGAAAAGTTGAAAATTGGTCCCGTATGACTTTGTTTTGCACCCGAAACATACCCACACAATTTGGGACGCATTTCTTGTTGTTTTTGATTCGTACGGGTAAAAACGGTCTCTATCAAATTTTTCCTACTTTTTCGGGCTCGGGCACCACCGGAAAATGAAAAGTTGAAAACGAGGCCCTTACGACTCGGTTTAGCACCCGAAACGTACCAAAACTTTGTGGGGTGCAATTCCTATCGTTTCGTATCAGTACGACAAAAAAAATCTTTTTGTCGAATTTTGACGATTTTTCCGGGGCCGGGCACAACCGACCCAGCCAAAGTTGAAAACCGGAGCCAGATGACTACGTTTGGCACCCAAAACATACCCACACAATTGGTGGTGCAGTTTCTATCATTTCTGGTCAATACGGAAGAAAAATAATTCGGTCGAGTTTTGCCGACTTTTTCCTAGGTACCAGCGAGGCGGGAAGAGTTGAAAATTGGTTCCGTATGACTTCGTTTTGCACCAGAAACATACCCACACTATTTGGGACGCATTTCTTGTCGTTTTTGATTCGTAGGGCTGAAAAATGTTTCAGACAAATTTTGACGACTTTTTCGGGTTGAGCACAACCGCTGCAGGCAGAGTTGAAAATTGGGCCCGGATGACTCAGTTTTGACAGTCGAAATATACCCCCACTATTTGGGACGCATTTCTAGTCATTTTTTATTCGTACGGGTAAAGATGGTCTCGAACAAATTTTTACGACTTTTTCGGGCCCGAGCACAACGGAGAAGGAAAAGTTAAAAACGGGGCCCAGATAACTCGGTTGAGCGCCCGAAACGTACCCACACTTTTTTGGGTGCAAATCCTATCGTTTCGTGTCATTACGAAAAAATAATGTTTCGGTCAAATTTTGACGACTTTTCCGGGGCTGGGCACAACCGGCCCAGCCGAAATTGAAAACCGGACCGAGATAACTACTTTTGGCACCGCAAACATACCCACACAATTTCTGGTGCAGTTTCTATCCTTTCCCATCAGTACAGTTAAAAAATAATTCGGTCCAGTTTTGCCGACTTTTTGGGCCTCAGTACTACCGAGGCAGAAAAAGTTGAAAATCGGGCCCGTATGACTTCGTTTTGCACCCGAAATGTACCCACATTATTCGGGTGAAAAGTGTTTCAGTCGAATTTTGACGACCTTTTCGAGCCCAAGCACTACTGCAACAGGCAGAGTTGAAAATTGGGCCCGGATGACTCTATGTTGACAACCGAAATATACCAAACTATTTGGGACGCATTTCTCGTCGTTTTTGATTTGTACGGGAAAAGTCGGTCATGGACAAATGTTTACGACTTTTTTGGGCCCGGGCACAACGGAGAAGGAAAAGTTGAAAACGGGGTCCAGATAAATCGGTTGAGCGCCCGAAATGTACCCACACTTTTTGGGGTGCCATTCCTATCGTTTTGTATCAGTACGACAAAATAATGTTGCAGT
>Ga0209700_101324_pt1 | contig 50858 bp, 22 predicted proteins | sample SiratroredBW_FD_187528 | JGI IMG/M metagenome (GOLD analysis project Ga0209700, IMG submission 187528) | Root nodule microbial communities of legume samples collected from California, USA - Siratro red BW (SPAdes) (version 2) | ecosystem: Host-associated > Plants > Roots > Nodule | place: USA...
ATATAATATTATTTGTACAATGATTAATAATATATATATATATATATATATAGTTTAATTTAATTAAAAAATATAAATATTTAAAATGAAAATAAATTATATGATAATAATTTTTTTATTATGAAATAATAATTAAATTTAAATTTATTATTAAAATTATTTAAAAATTTAAATTTTATATTTTTAAATATTAATCTTTTTAATCAATAAATTAATATATTTTATAATAAATTAAATTGATTTTAAAAATTATAAATTTAATATTTTCATAAATTTTTGAAATATTAATAATTACATTAAATAAATTAACTAAATTTTATTTTTATTTTTAAGAATAATTTTATAATTTTATAATTTATTATATTAAAATATTATTATATCTATCACATCATTTACAAACTTTCCACTTAAATCTTACTATCTTTCCTTTAATCCAAACAACAAAAATTTTCACACACTTTCATCTCAAATTCACTTTCCAATTCAAACACACCCTAAATGATTAATTTAAATATTTATTAAAGAATTTGTTTTCTCAATTGTTGATAGATGTGAAGGAGGGAAGTAAATAGTATAATTTTTAACATTAATATATTTGATTTTTTAAATTTTATTCAATTGTCAAAATGTTTGTTATTTTTGGAAGCTTACACTAATCAATTAGATTTAATTTTGCTTCTCAGTTAAATATGTTCTATAAATATTCTTTATTACTTTAGTCCTTCTAAATAGGCTATAATTTATCGATTAGATTTTAATATTGTTACTATAAGTGTATTATTATATTTTTTTCTTTTTGGCAGATGTGTATCTTTAATTTAATAATTTTTCAACATAGTATGTATAATGACCTCATGATGACAATGAGATTAGTGGTAGATACAATTAAAAAAAAAAACAAGTTGTTGAGGACTAAAGACTAAAATATGTTTATTTTTCAGGATGGAAAATCCTTTTAATTAATCCTTGTAATGAAAAATGTAAGAAAACTTGTTAGATTATCTATTTTATTATTTATGACTAATATTTCTAAACATTTATTTGAAATTAAATACCAATTTTTGCTATCAATATATTTTTAATTAAATATGTTGATCTTTTTTTGGAAGTTCTTTAAACATGGAATTTATTTTCCTCCACGCATGAATTTTTATGCAATTAATATTTACATAAATACACACACACACATATATATATATATATATATATATATATATATATATATATATAAAGATTAATTGTAGAAATGGTTAGCTTTATATTATTGAAACAAGATACATTTTTTAAAAATAGAGAAACTTATATACAGTATCGTAACGTTGTTTTCAATAATATTTAAAATTTCGTTTTAAATAAAATGCATATTATCAAATTGAAATTTTAAATATAATTGGAAAACAAGTACCCATATGTATGCAAGTTTTATCATTTAAAAATACCTTTCAAGAAAACTTTATCCTCAAATTTCTCCCAATTTCTCATGCAAGCTGTGTTGGCTAACAGCTTGGTTTGGGTGTAGTTTTTTTTTTTTTTTTCTACAAATAAGTCCACCTTAAGTCACCTTTTAACTTTTTGTGAATATGAAGTTTAAAGACAAAATAAATTATCTTTCTTAAGTGTTAAAATTCATAAATTTATTTTTGATTTGACCATTTTAGTATTTATAATTATCGGTTAAAAAAATAAATATAAATTAATTGACAAGTTGAAGAAACTGGAGAAAAATGATAAAAAAAATAATAAGCATGTTAAAATAAAAAATATTTTACATATATAAAGAATTTTTTAATAAGGAGTGATTTGGAAACATCTAAATTTATATAAAAAAAAAATATTATAGAAATATGTGCAGAGAAACTTATGAGTGCAAATTCAATATCTTTTATTATTTTGTTAAGATGCACGAAGAAAAAATTAATGACAGTTATATTAACATTAATCATGCAATAATTTGTGGTGTAACCTTTTGTTTAATGTCAACCTTTTGAAATAAAAGAGAATCGTTAAAGGAAAGAAACGTTTGAAGGAAAAAGTTGGATCCAAACAAAATCCATCTCCAATTAGCAATATACTGGTTCAGGCATTGTCTGGTACAGTGATTTTCACCATTTCTTCAACTTTATTAAGACTTCAAAGCAGAAGCATAGAATTTGTGAAGTGTTATTGTGTGTGTCCAAACTTCAATTTCAAAGATGCCTCGTGGAACGCTTGAAGTTATTTTGATCAGCGCCAAAGGCCTCGATGACAATGATTTTCTCTGTAAGCAAACACAGTTCTATGCTCAGTTGATAACAAAAATCGGACACTGTTTGTGCCAATGATTTTCTCTTTATAGATTTCATGAATTATGAAAGTGGGGATCACAAAGTTTGGCTTTTTAACTTTTAGATGCACCAAAATTCTCTCCCTTTATGATGGTTTTGTTTAGATCTTTGTTCTTTTAAATCCCTTTTATTTTGAGATTAAACTACAAAAAGGGCATGTGCTGGTCTGATCTTGATATGTTCTGTTTGGATCCGGCTTCTCTGAAGTCAACAAATCACTTTAGAGGGTAAAGTAAGTAATTTTTTAGCATGTTGATGAGAAAATCAATGTTCAGTGTTGCTTCTATATGCATAATTAGGCATGATATGAATGAGTTTGAATATCAACAGTTGATTTTCTCATAAACTTTTGTGATTTCCTTATTTTGATTCACTTTAGAAGGAACAAACTTGTTTGGTTCATTCATATAGCTGTGTTAAATTTAATTGACTCTATCTTTATATTCAAATTTTCTGTGATCTGGTTTTTGGGTGTTGACAATTCATATTGGTCTAGATAGAACGTTCTCTAACTGCTTGATTCTGTTCTCAATGAGCAGCCAGCATAGATCCTTATGTGATTCTCACATACAGGACACAGGAGCACAAGAGCACTGTGCAAGAAGGTGAATCTCTGGCCAACTTAACTCAACATTTGCTAATTTATGTACCCTTTGATTTCTGGTGGCTTGAATTGATTAGTGTGCTATGAATACCAGATTCTGGAGCCAAACCTCAATGGAATGAGAGCTTTCTTTTCACTGTCTCTGACAATACTTCTGAACTTAATCTAAAGATCATGGATAAAGACAACTTTACTCAAGATGATTGTCTTGGCGAGACAACGTGAGTTCAATTCTCCTTTAACTTACATTTTTCTTACCTTTCCAATGAAATTTTCATTGGAGATAGGACTGAATTAGATAGAGAGGTTGGAGAGTAACAGGACAAAACTTTGACCAAACAACAAGTAAATGTTCTTTGTAGCATTAGATAAGCTCTATCTATCATCACTTTTCCGTAGAATTTAAGAAAAGATTCTCATGACACCATTTGAAAGAAGAACTAGAAGGTAAAAAGATCTTAGAAACTTGATCATAGTTCTATGTAATGTAATATGGCGGAAAGGGAAATGTTAGTAGCACTTTTATTACTTGAAATTTATTAGTGATCACAAAACTTAGTGGATATGTTACTCAAAATTTTGTAATTTTTAATAAACTTTAACCAACAACAGAAAGTTTTGTTAGCCTATCTTTGGTCTAAATTCTGCATTTCTGGTGGACTAACAAATGTTACAAATTTTCTTCTTAGTTATGGTCTTCAATGATTTTTTTTTTTTCCAATTCAATATTTCATTTTGCACTTTCATGACACGAGTAATTGTCTCTGATGAAAAAGGGTAGGAGCATTTTCACTTTTTTCATACTGATATGCACTCATTTCTATCTGCATTCTGCAGCATTGATTTAGGTCCACTGTTTGAAGCGGGTAGCCTTCCAGAAACTGTTCACAAGGTTGTGAAGGATGAAGAATATTGTGGAGAGATTAAGGTGGCTCTCACTTTCACTCCTGAGGTAATGCTGGAATCTTTTTTTCCATTATTTTTCTTCATGCTTTCATGCCTCTCTTTCTCTCCATTCAGATAATATATACCATTATAAATAAGAGTTTAACAATCATGACAATATAAAACATTATAAATGACAAAGATATTTATTATGTATTTGATGAGATTGTTGTAACATAATAGTTTTTCTCCATAACTAAGTAAATAATGACTTGTGGTTGCAGAGAAATGAGGAGCAGGAATACAGTGTAGGGGATGAGAACTATGGTGGATGGAAAGAATCAAGTGGGGAATTCTAGAGTGAAAGAAGTGTTTACATGCTTCCCTGGCCCATAATTAATTTTACAATGAGAAATAAGCATTTTTGTGTTTTGGAAATTTCAATTATTGTGCTTTCTGGTGTGAAGATCCAATAGTGTTCTGCTGTTTCCTTACTTTCCTCCCTTTGGATACAAAATTACATTTTGGTTGACATTTTCTTTTATGCAGATAACATTTGAAGAGCAGTGTTATTTTAGTTATTATTATTATTATTATTATTATTATTATTATTATTATTATTATTATTATTATTATTATGGAGTCACTTGATTATAGAAAATGCAATTGTGAAGTGATTTAAATTATTTTTTGACAATTTTTTAGTTAATAGAACTGATATCTGACTCCATTAAAACTCAGAAATAAAAACTTGATTTCTGACTATTTATTGTACTTTCTGACAGATCACCTTGATCTATTGACATATTATATTAATCTTAATATAATATATAATTAATTATAAAAATAAGAAAAAAATCATGTAATATTTTAAAATACTATATTTTTAAATCCAGTAATATTAATATCAATATAATATTTTGTTAAACGAAACATAAATTGTATTATTAATACATAATTATCTGAAAAGCTACACGTCTAATAAGAACATGACAATGAACCAGATTGGAAGAACCCAGTGCATAATCTGAACTCATCCTAGAATTTGTCAAAGTATGGTAATTCCTGCCACTACCTACCTGAAAGAAATAAAATAACCCACCCAGTTAATTATAATTACCTTGAATTTGAGCATAGAATTCCATAATTTTTAATATATTCAAATATATCAAATTTGAATCAATTTAATTATAAATTATTTTCTTTTTAAATATTTTATTTAAATAAGATATTTGGATAAAGCATTTTAATTACTACAAAATACAAAAGAAAAATTTGAGATCAAATAATTGTTAATAATTCAAAATTATTAACATTGATGATTTTTTTAGTCAATATTAGTTTTCATATTTTTCATTAACATTTTTAAGATTTTTCAAATTGATAAAATTTTCTCTTAACTTTTACTTAATTTTAATCACAATTATTTAACTGATATGAACTAAAGTTATTTTTACTTTAAGTTTTTTTAATCAACTTTTCAATGATGCCGGCTGAGTGTTACTTGACATTAAAAAAAAAAAAACTCCTAATTAATATTGGTTTAAAACTTTTACAGTAGAAAACAAACTATTAATAAATAATAGCATTAATATTAATAATAATAATAATAATTACTTTGAACATAAAAAAATAATCACAACAAACATAAATTAGAAAATGTAATTTACATAAAAAAGAATACATTAATGAAAAGAATTGTAACTAATATCGAACTAGAAACAAGAGTTTATAAAAACAAATATTTTAACAATTTAAACAAAAACAACTCATATCAAAATCTAGTTGACATAAATAAAATAATAATTATTTAAATAATATTATGATTTTAATCAAATTGATGATAGTCAAAATTGAAAATTATATTTTTTACATATTGTAAAATAAACTATTTCAAATTTCTTATAAAAATAATTACCTTCATAAAATTTTATATCCAAATTAAGCTCTAAACAATAGAAGAATGCCATTATGAGAATTTCATGTGAAAAGTTACGAGATTTCAAATAATTCACAAACCCCTAAAATAGTTTCGTAATCACTTTTTATTTTATTTTATTTAATATTAATTCATATGAAATAGTTTCGTAATCTCCTTTCTTTTTAAGTTACATTTAATCTAGTTATAATAAGCAAGATATAAATAACTATACACACATACCTCGACTTCAGATGATAAATAAAATCAAGATCTTGTGTTTTCCACTCGTATATAGTAAAGAAACAAGTGATTTTTATTTTTTTTATGCATTTTCTTCTGTGTATGTCATAGCATTTATTATCCTTAAAAGGATCAATTATAAAATAATATTAGTTAATCTATTGAGGAAGATTAATCCTGAATTCAAAGGAATTTTGATATGGAAAATATAATTAAACGAACTAATATAAAAAAATATTTTTTAGCTTTTTATAAATTATATCATATTATGAGTCTGGGTAACAAGTATATATGTTTATCAAAGAATTTAAAATACAGAATTTGTATTAAAAATTACACTCTAACACATTAAAAAATTATAATAAAAATGTATTTATTTGAATATCTTTTAATTTCTTAGCTAGAGTTCTAGAAAACACTGGTTAACATTTGTTTCTTATTATTTTAGTGTGTGTGTGTTTTTTTTTTTTTAATTTACAATTTGTTCTGGCCTAGATGTCATGAAATAGTACCTTACCAATTTTGTTAGCATTTTCCAATTGAAAATAATTAAGTAATTTATATATTAAGTAAAAATTAAATAAAAAAAATTCCAAGAAATTTTGCCATGCAATATACAAGTAACAACTAAAAGCAAGGAAAGAGACAGAGAGACACAGAAACGATGGAAAAGGTGAAGGTTTTGGTGGTGGGAGGAACAGGGTACTTGGGTCAGCATCTGCTACAAGCCTATGCTCATGCCATTCCCAATGCCAATGGAAATTCTTTTGCTTTCGATCTCGCTTTCACCCACCACTCCTCTCCTCCTCCCCAACCTCTCTTGGATGCCATTCCTTCCTCCATTTCGTTCCAAGTAGATTTGAAAACTGGCCTTGGATTTGAAGCCATTTCCAACACTTTTGGTCAGGTTCTGTTCTCACCCTCTTGACTTGGTCTTGGTTATGTTAATGTTATTGTTTTCAATTTCAATTGGGTGAGGAAAAAACATGATTTTGATTAATGGGTCGTTTTGTGAACTTCCTTTTTGGATTAAAGTTTGCGCCTTTTTTTAATCTGTTTTTGCTTCAGTGTTAAACAATGTATCCTCGTGGCTTGGTGATATTGTGGAGCCTCAAACTGGAAATTGTTTGGTTTGAGTTTCGTACTAGATGCCCTTCTCTTTCTCTATTGACAAGCTGAACTACTCACATATTTGATGCTTATTCATAACAATGATTTAGATAGTCTAATGTACATGATGCGGGTTGCTCAGATTTCATACAAGGTGTAAAGGGATGATTGGCATAAGAAGTGAGATATGTTGATGTTTTAGTTGCTAACACTTGGTATATTAGTGCATCTTTCATGGACAAGAGTGTGTTTCATTTAATGGTTTTTTAAAATATTTATAAGTTCAACAGATGCCAATGTTGAACAAAATTGAGCCTTTCATCCATGAATTATCTGAAGAGTATAGCCTTATCCAAGTAGAAAATCATTAGAAGAAAACATGAGGATAAAGGATCACATGTTAGCATTTCCTAGTGAATAAAACAATTTTGTGATCTGCTTCATTGTTGACAATTCTGTTTGTTTATTAATGGCAGCCAGATGTGGTTGTCAATTGTGCTGCCATCTCAGTTCCTCGTGCATGTGAAATTGATCCTGCTACTGCACATGCTATTAACGTGCCATCATCTCTTGTACAATGGTTGCAAAGCTTTCAAAAGAGAACTACTCTTCTCATTCATCTTTCCACAGACCAAGGTAATGCAATCGTATGATAAATGAAGGTGAATGAATGGGCATTATGAAAAAGGAAAATATTTTCGTAACCTTTTTGAGCCTGTACTCACTTCTTCCCTCTTCATCTTTCGCTCTTTCTAATGTTTGTCATTCTTAACTAAAATCTAACATTATCATCGTTGAAATTTTAGAATATTTTTGTTTATCCCTTATCCTTTTTTAGCAATACCAAGAGATGAATCATGTTTGGGGTAAAAAAGTTCTTTATTCATTTATATGTTGTGTTTATTATTCATATCAATGTTCATTTACACTTCGACTTTTAGCATAATTGTAACTTTTGTTTCTTCTCATCAGTTTATGAAGGGGAGAAGTCCTTTTACAAGGAGGAAGACACTGCTGTTCCAGTAAATGTTTATGGAAAAACTAAAGTGGCCGCAGAGCAGTTCGTTTCAGAAAATTGTCCAAACTTTGCAATTTTGAGAAGCAGTATCATCTATGGACCACAAACAATCTCGCCAGTTCCCAAATCTCTCCCTATTCAGGTGCTTGTGTAATGTATGTAATTTGTATCATAGACTTCATTGGAAAATCAATGCTTCAAGCATTTAGGTCGATCAAACTCAAGAAGTGGATGATTTGTGAATTTTGCTTCTTATTGCATGATGTACATGGTATTCTTTCTTATAAGATTATGGTAGTGCTGTGCTCACCATTTTTCAGTCTGCAGGATTAAGAAAATCATTTTCCATCATTCATGATTTCTTGTTTGTTGTTCCTTTTAGTGCCTTTATCCCTTCTTTGATTGTGAAAACCTCACAATACTTGTGATTTTCTTTTTCTTTTTTCTTTGCTTTGACTTTGTTACAAAGATTATAATTTTCTTTTGTCACTTGTTAGGTTCTTCTTCTAACTGGTACCAGTATTTTGAGAAGAATATTACAGTACAGTGATTTATCCACATCTGTGTGTTCTGTTCTCATTTCTAAAATACTATATAATTGTTTCAGTGGATTGATGGTGCCCTTGCTAAAGGAGAAGAAGTTCAATTCTTTCATGATGAATTCCGCTGTCCAATTTATGTTAAGGATCTTGTAGCTATCATACTAGCTTTAACCAGCCAATGGATTTCAGGTATAGGGTTTTACTACCTAAGCTCATGTATAGGTTAGATATATGGTATGCTGCAAAAAATTCTATTTCTTAATGAGACTGATTTCCATTGACTTGTTTTAAGGTTGCAAAATTATCTATGAAATGTTTTCTATACTACAACTGAACATCAATGATGTATGAAATTTTCTTTTGTATAAACATGGCCTTACATAACAATTGTCCCCTTTTGTTCATTAATTATAATTTCATTTGGATGTTCCACACCTTTTCATTTTCATGCCCATCTTATACTTTCTTGTATTGTTTAAATAACTTTAAGCTCTTCAGTGTCCCATGTTTGCTTTTATGAATTCAACTTTCTGATTCTTGTAACAGAGGGCAAGCAAATGCAATTGTTACTTAATGTTGGTGGAGCTGATAGGGTTTCACGTGTTCAAATGGCTGAGGCTGTTGCACAATTTAGAGGGTATGATACCTCATTAATCAAACCAGTGTCTGCCTCTTCGGTAAGTGTTGTGCTCCAATTTATCACAATTTTGTGATATTCATTCAGTAACTGCCTTTTCTTTGTTTATCTGCATTATCTCTGTATACAAAATTAACCTCTAATGCTACTCCTTCATAAAAAAAGTTCTAGATTATGTTTCTTCCATGCCTTAGCTATCAAAGTTTTTATCACCTTTTGATGGCCATTTCTTAGCCTGATATAGTTTATTTTCTTCTTTCCCAGAATGTGTTTTATTGGCATGTACTTTTTGTCTTATGTTTCAGGTTGATCGAGGTGTGAAGTCCCCAGCTGACATATCTATGGATATCTCTAGATTGGTTCAAACCCTAAAAATTCATCCTGTTTCATTTAAAGATGGCGTGAGATCAACACTTGAAACCGAAGCTAGGCAATGAGGCAACAAAGATGTCAAACAAGGCTTCCTTGTCAGCATTTGAGTCCTTTTTCCTACCATTAAGACTGAAATGTGTTCTCAATACTTCAATACGTCTTCCCATAGTTGGATTGTTGTAAAATAAATATAGGTAAAATCTTAAAAAGGTCCAGTGAAGTTGCAACCCAAGTCACAAACAATCACCAACTGATTCATCCCTTTCCTCAGACTCCAACAAGATGCTTTTGACTTTCCATCCCTGTCATTCCCCCAATCATTTTCAAGATACACATTTACACTCGTGTTAGTATAACAAATCAGCATAATAACATACTGAACATTTTTATGCATGTTCAGTGATGGGAAAAATATTCGTGTCATTACTATAGGAATGGTTTTCTTATTACAAGTGGTGTGTTTGTATTCATTATCCCACTTTCTAATGCAATGAAGGTGATAGAAAGAAAATGTTGTGATGTTAACCAGTTTTGGAATGGAAAAACAAACACTCCAACTATATGAAAGCACCTTGTTAATTCCATTTGGCTTGAAAATTTTATGACTGGATTAATTTATGCTGATCTTAAATACTGGTAAACCATACGTTTGGACTTCCAAAAAATAATCTAAGAAAAGATGTACACAAGTTTGACCTAATCAATAAATTGTGGTCCGAATTAAACGCTGGAAGCACTTCTTCTGATAGTTATTATTCATTAGAAACAAAACGGATAGGGCTATCCAAAAACCTTTGTGGTTAGCATTATTCAAGGATTCTATTCTTCGCAAACATCAATCAGTTCCTCTTCTCTCACCAATGCTGCAGGTGGCCACTTTACAAAACCGTTAATGATGTCTTCTTTTATTGCTCTTCATGGCCTGCATGGCTCTCTTCTCAAATCACAGTTCCTAGGCCAAGATAACCTCACTCATCTTTACCCTCGCAAAAAGGCTTGCAACATTCAGACAAAACCAGTAACAACACAACCATGTGCTAAACTTGACCTGCTGCAAATCTTGGGAGGAAGAGGTCTATGCAATGGAGAAGAAGGCCTTAAGCAAGAGCTGAAGAAGCAAGTTGGTGTCGATGAGAAGACACCATCATCAACAGCAAGTGAGGAGGAACAAGAGGAGAACTCAGCAACACAAGCCTTGGCAAGTGTTGCTGCGGAAGATGGTTTTGAGAAGGAACTGATGGGGTTGACTGGGGGGTTTCCAGGGGGTGAGAAGGGGTTGAAAAAGTTCATTCAGGAAAACCCTCCTCCAAAACCAGTTCAAGGGAGCAAAAGTCTGAAACTTGCACTGTCAGAGAAGCCAAAACCACCAGAACTGCCTCTGCTGTTGCCAGGGATGATTGCAATTGTGAAGAACCCAAATAACCCTTTTTACATGTACTGTGGGATTGTGCAAAGAATCACAGATGGGAAGGCAGGGGTTCTCTTTGAAGGAGGGAACTGGGACAAGTTGATCACTTTCAGATTGGAAGAACTTGAACGCAGAGAAAAAGGCCCTCCAATGAAGAACCCCAAGTCTGCTGTGCTTGAACCGTTTCTAGAAAAGAAATCATAGTTCAGCACTTTGTTTCAACTTGCCAATGATTTTCACTTTTGTGTCATGTATGTAAGTATGTATGTATCTGCTTTTCTGACAAATAAAGCACAGTTGAGGATTGCTCCTACTGTTTAGATGGTCCTTTTTTTGTTGAAATGGCTTAGAAGAAAAGAAATTCCTTAGCTGAACATGTATATTTGTGTAAACTTATGTGAAAAAAAAAGGTTGTATAATTCAGTGAGTTTTAGTGTTCTCTGTGTGTGGCCTAACTCAAGAATCAACTGCAGAACTGTTATCTCTGGAAAAAGATTAATCATGCTTTTTATTGTGTGCTAACACATGATTGGTAAATGACAGTTAAAACCAATGTATATTGTTCTTAAGTAACACTTAAAATTAAAGGCAAATTGGACTGAACTTTGAAGTTGTCACATGAAAGAGTTTGTGTGACTCAGAACTCAGTTTTGTTAGAAGCAGGTTCTGCACATACCAAGAGAACTAAGAGAAATGTTGATAATATCCATTATACCAAAAAATTGTTAAAAATTTCAAAATATTGTGGTTCCATTTTACAGTTAATGAGTAGTAGTAAACCAAATAAATGATATTTAATTCAATTATTATTAAATGTTTCTTATTATTATGTGTGACGATGAACATGAATGAAAAATTTTCACCTAAATAATTCTTTTTTAAGATCAATTCCTTGTAGTTTTTTATGATTTGTTTTAACATTCCTTTTTTATTTTTATTTTTTTAAATATTAATTCTGATTGTAAAACTGGAACAGACAGAAAAAAAATAATAGTTTTGGTTGTATGACTATGATGATATTTAGATTTTCAACATGAAACTATATAATATTATTGATTGCATTATTTTTTTGAATAGTGTCCCATTCCGACCTCAATATTTTTCCTGTGAAATTGTTTATTATTTTTCGTGGTTTGTGATTTTCAGGAAAAGATGTGATAGGACTCGCAGAAGCACCACATTCAAAAGATTTCTTTGTTTAATTCCTTTTGATGTTTATGATTTTTTTACCAAGCGTGAATTAAATTTTAAATTGAAAATTATGCACAGGTTACAAAGTAAAAGTGGAAGAGAAAGAAGAAATAATAACATTTAAGAATTTGAGTTAACCAGAGTAACTAGTAAGAATGGCAAATAAACACGTGAGTATTGTTAAATTTATTTTAATTTTAATCAAAATTTTCATTTTGATCTAATATATATAAATATATATAAATAATATCTTATTTTTAAATTGAGTATACGAATGAATACGTATATATTATCTTATTATGATATTTATATATGTTTTTATTGGACATGACATGGGTGAGTGTGGTTTGACTGTTACATTCTTATTCTAAAATAAAAATTTATTCTCGTCGTCTCATCTCTGTATTAATAGGTATTAATTTTTTGTCTCATTTTAATAGGTATATTTTATTTATATTTACTCTTCTATAGTTTCAAATATTAATTAAATAATTTTTTAATAAAAAACATAATATCATCCATTATTTAATTATAAAAAAATACACATCTTTTTTCAATGTAAAATATCAAGAAATAGATTACAATGTTATAAATATCAAATAATATTTAAATAAATGTCATATAATTATATTAAAAAAATATCAAATATATATGTAGAAATAATTCACCAAATTAAGGATTACATAAAAATTAATATAAGTTTTTATGTTACTTAATAAACTAAAAGTGTTTTAATAATTTAAAACAAGACGAGTATAACGACAAGATGAGTATTAAGATAATTATAGGAACGGAGACGGATGAATATATGTACACTCATCTCATTCCTATACCTAATTTAAAAAATTGTATTATCCATATTTATAAGCATATTGTAACAAGTTCATACAATACTTAGAGAAACAAGTTCATTTGTCATCTCTAATCCTAGTCTTCATACTTAGGTAAAATAAAAAACTTAATTTTTCATTATTTTATCTTATCCCTAATTTTATTTTACCTATAAAACTCTTATTTCATCCTTTCACCGTAATTTTTCACTTCCTTTCTCACATGTTCAATTCTATAAACCCAAAAAAAAACATGTGTCCTTTTAACATTGAATATTTGATAATTCATGTGTCATTTGTTATAGTTTTTTGTAAAAGTAATATTAATTAATATTTGAAATAGTAATAGCAAGCCGACAGGTAAAGATATATCTATTACTCGATATGGAAGAGGATGAGACAAAAACTTTACTTGTTAAGTAGATGAGGGCCAGGATTAATTTTTACTTTAGAGATGTGGATGAAGATAGTCAAACATATACTCACCTGAAGGTTACCAAAACTTGGAGGGTTTTGCTTCATACATTCCATAATCACTACTTATAGCCCCATAATTTTTAAAATAAATGACCACTATTCATGTTATACTTCAATGGTGACTTATAGATTATCTAATTCAGAAATCTTCTAAAGGGAGTTTTCTCAAACAAGATTTTTAAAACAATTTTTCTAGAACATATAAGATGTTTTTTGGAAGCTTACATAAACATCCATCTTCCTAATCTAGATTGAGTAATCTATAAACATTGTATACTCTCATTTTATTCATTAGACACATTGCAACTCATTGGAGGTGACGAAATGAATTGCAGAACCACGTGTTTTGCAACTGTTCTCTGGATTCGGAGGACAGTTGCGGAACGCGTCATTCAGCAACTCATTTTCGAAAAATAGTTGTGGAACGCGTCTTTCCGCAACTCATTTCTGCACCTTCAAATGAGTTGCGGAATACGTCGTTCCGCAATTCATTTCAAACGCACTTAACCTCGCAGGACGTTGTGTCTCTACTACTCCACCGCGCCATCGCACTCTCACTCCTCTGTCGCCGTTGCCGATGCACACTATCGCAGAAGGACACTAATCAAGCACTTCATCACCTTCGAGCTCTCACCTCCATAATTTCACTATTTTATCATTTCTTTAGTTGAAAGACAAAATTGTAATTTTCTTAAAGACAAAGTTGGTATTTTCTCAAGTTCTGGAGGTGCCCAAGAAGGCTAGGAAGTGCAGGAAGAAGCTGTCTAAAGATTCTAACAGAACCTATTTCTCTTGAAAGAGATTTCTTCACGCACCCCTATGGTTTCTTGCTGCACTTCCATATGACATGTAAAAGTCAAAAATACCCTTAGTCTTTGCCATTTTCTCTTTCGTTTCTCTCGCCGCTTCTTCCCCTACGAGTGTCTTCTTCTCATCTTATAACTTTTACTCCTTACACTTTTTCTACTTAAAATAATAAGTCAATATATTACAGTAAAAGTACTTCTAATTTTCAATAATAAATACTTAATTGTACAATACAAACCTTTTTCTTTTATTTAAAGTAAAGAAAGAAAATTTTAAATGGTAGAGTTTAAAAGTCAAAGAAACTTTAACATTATACAATTTAAAAATAAAGAAGGTTTTCAAATTATAAAATTCAAAAAAAATATTATTTTTGAATTATGCATATTAATAAATTTTTATAAAAGAATAATTTCTAAATTGTATAATTTTAATTTTCTTTTCATAAATTAGAAGAATAAAGTGTGAATTTTCATCTTTATGAGTGAGAAAAAGAAATCCCCTATAAAGGTTACATTCTATTAAGTTTTGTAATACATATTTTTTTATTTATTTCAATATATAGTAACTTAAAACAATTAATATTTATTTTCATGAAATTTTCATTTTCATATAGTAACTTAAAACAATTAATATTTTTTCATGAAATTTTCTTTTTTAGAATTCCTTTTCTGACGTATATCTAACAAGGTCCTAGGTGATGACTAAAGTCTGAGATTACTTGTTTGTAAAAGATTAGCATAATACAAATATGTGCGTTTAACAAGTTTTCTGCTTAAATATTTAAATATATATTCGTTATGTAAAGTTAAGATATTTTAAGGCTTGATTTTTTTTTTCATTTTCCTTAAATGTTAGAATTTTAAGGTTTAATATAATTTTTTATTTCTTCCAAATATTATGATTTTATCGTTTTTTTTATTTTAAAAATATATAATTTTTTCTGTAATTCTTTTCCAACTAGTTCTTCTATTATATATTTGATTTATTTTGTACCTTAAACAGGTGTTTGACATAACAGGAAATCCGAACAGCACTTTGATGTTTAAAGATGAGTTTGATGCTTATTTTGAATTTATTATATTTAAATTTATATATTATTGGATTGGAATTAAATTCAAATTTATATTTAAAAAAATTAATTTGGATTCATGTAAATCCAATTCCAAATGATCGAATTAAAATAAAATAGTTCAGATGTTTATAAAATATCAATTTTAAATCTAAAGCAATATATTTTTTAAGAAAATTTTTTAAATTGAAAAACTATTTGAATATTTAATAATTCATAAAACGTGCAATTAATTAACAATCTAAAACAAAATAATTTTTTATATTTGGTACATTTTTCTAATAAGAACAAGGGGTGGCAAGAGTATGCAACCAATGGATGGTATTCAAAATAAGTTTTTGTTTTAAAAGTTTGGTCAAAGTATTTCAAGATAATTTATTTTGTTTTCACTAAACAAAAAGTTTGTTTTACCAAATAGTATATATGAAGCCAAAAGAAAAAAAATGTTGTTGAAAAATAATTATAAGTTTTCAATTTTTAGATTCATAAAGTGAAATTTTTAGAACTAATCTTTTCCAAACATGCTCACTAATCATTTACTCATCATAGCTAAACCCAGACAGCAAAACATTCTAAATAACAACTTTTTTTTTTGACCTAAAAACAAACTAACCTCTTTCTTCATTGTCCTTATTAGTCATTGAAGCTGTATTTAAATTGAATGTGAAGAACACAAAAAAACAAAAACCTTGTTGACTCAACATGATTGAAGTTACTTCTTCCACTTTATTCTTTTGCTAAAAGAGTGATTAAATTATATAGTATGTTTCTTTGGGTTTAAATTTTTTTATTAAAAAAGTGATTTTTATATAAACAGCATTTGTTTACACAGTAAAGTTTAAACCCTAATACCTGAACCTTTATAATTCACACAAATATGGTGCTATTTGGGTGGTGCCCTCTTTCTCCTACCCCCATACGGTAGTCGCCGGCGACGAAGATTCCAAACTCCGACGCCCTTCGCGCGCCGCCGCCGATGCTTTGAAGACCCTGACGCACCTCTGAAGGTGTGAAGTTGTTATTGTCCCCGATGAGCCCTATTTTGGCTCCTGACCAATTCCCGAACAAACGAAGCCCTCAATCCAGGTAACCCTTTCTCTTATACCCTTCCCTTTTAATTTCCACGTGACAACAATAGGCTCTTTGAATGAATACATTTTCTCGATCATTTTTTTTAATGCAATGTCTTAACTGAACACTTATTGGAAGCTTTCGACTTTATAATTCAGTGGTCTTGTTAACTTCAAAGTTCTCTGATGTAATGTCTATATATATATATATTCACTATAGCTGTATATAAATTCCTTGCACATAAGGAATGATGTTGATTACCATAATAAAGCTAGTCCACTGGCCAAATTCCTTGCTTGCTACTTTGTGAATCATAATTAACTTTCTTTCATCTGTCAGATCAGATGATATAAAAATTCTGATGTGAAACTGTTTGGACAGATTGAAAAAGAAAAGCAATTAAGAAAAGCATCACCATTCAGCACTGTCAATTTGTACAACTTTCATGAAAAATGTGCTGAGGAAAGCACTTGTCCTATTTGATTCACCAATTACAGCATATATTTGTGCTATTTTTCCTTTCTGCTACATATTAGCATTGCATGTAACTGTTAAGGCCTTTGAGTGAGTGACAAAAGCTTGATTGGTTTTGAACAAGTTAAAGCCATTTGTTGTAGTTTAAATCCTCTTGTGGACGAAGAACTCCTTTAGCTAAATGATTGATTTCTTCCCTTTTAACAATCTGAAGCCAACTTTCGTTCAGGAAACTGTTTTCCTTTTTTTCTTCAAATTTTAGTGCAATTCTCTTGGGTTTATTGAAGGTTTATGTTTTGAAACACCACAACACTGAGAATGTAGATCCAATAAGGATGTTTATTTTGATGTTTTGAATAGTACTTGTGAAATCTGATACATGTGTTTGGCTTGTTAAAGAAAAATTCAGGCAAAACATGAGATTGAGATTAAACATTGTTAGGTATTTAGGTTAGTCCATTAAAATATGATATTTAAAGACTGTTAGGTATTTAGGATAGTCCATTAAAATATGATATCAAATGTTGGAGAATTTACGTTTGCTGGTTAAGTGTGTCTCTCTAATCTCAGTGGTCACCATCTTTGTGCTGTTTGTGTAGTTGGTAGGTACTTCATAAACATCTAGCGGAAAAGTGTGCAAGAAGAAATGTTAATCATTGGCAAATAAAAGGTACCTAACAGTAAAAGGACTTATTTTGATCATATATACTTTATATGCATATTATACAATCATTTTTGTGAAAGATTATAAATATTTGTTTGGTAAATATAGCATTATTTTAGGATTTAGGGTTATGGGTTCAGTTTGGATCCAACAATTTTAATGACATGAACTAGGAGACCATTCATGGGAATCATTTTACTGGGAACAATAAATTGAAGTGAGTTATTGTGTCTAGGAGTTTGAATGGAAGAGATTTTTTTACGTCAATTTGAAAGCTTTTATGCTTTGCAGTGATGGAATCTGAATTGAATACCTCAAAACCCTCTTCATTTGCAATGGCTTTCCCTCCTTACCGAAGATCCCATTTGCGTAGCAACACTTACCATGCCCTTGTTCACCTCCTCTCTCACCTTGCTGAGTACAACTCTTCACAGGAAACTCCAACTCAACCCTTCAACATTCCCGGTATGTGTTTCAATTTCAAAAGCCCACCTTTTTTTCTTTTTGTTTTAATTTCTGACAGTTTTTTCATTATTATATGCTTCTATGAACTGAACATTTATGTTTGAGACTTTTAGCTTTGATGTAAGGTTACGGATTAATTTTTTGTTTTTTCAATTTAATTTTTCATTTCTCAAGTATCTGAATGCTGTTAAATTTAGTTTATTTGAGTTTTTGGTAAATTAATATTAAAAGGGTATTTTTAGAAATATGTTTTTCCTTTTGAATTTAGGTTCCTATTTGGTTTAGTAATTTAAATTTGAAGGTTTTTAAGATTAGGCCGGGGTTATGGTTCAATCTGTTGGTAGTTTCAATGATACTGCGTTCTTCTGATATTTATTTATTTGATGTAGCATCAATTCAGTGTTTTTAAATTTTGGCAAATTTAAATCAAAAGGGTTCCTTTTTTTTTTTTTTTTTTGGTTTCCAATTGCGTAGGAATTTGAGTTTAGGTAAGGTTTTTGGATATGGATCAATTTGCTGTTGGTTTCAATTTAATGTGTGCTCACATATTTATTTACAACTCGTTGAAAAAAATATTTTTTCCCTTTTTAAAGATAATGACAGTGGTAGAATGGATGGAGTAAACCAAGAAAAGGAGCCTAGGTGCCCTGAAGTTGTTGATTCTGATTTTTTGGATCCTAAGGATCCTATAAGCCAGAAGGATATAGTGGAGGCCCAGGAGATCATTGAGGGGGTTGGAGACAAGGATACGGATTTTACTTCCAACAAGATGGTCCTAGATGATATAGAACAAATGATGGCAATAGAGGACACGTCTACCCAAGTAATTGGTTTTGATAAGGAGCAGAAGCTAATAAATGAGTTTGAACTGGTTATGAAAGGAACTGAAGATCTTATTTGTGATAGTGATTTAATCCCCTTGAACACTGGATTTGATGAGAAACATAATGATGGCTGTGAAGTTGGGTTGATGGATTCTCAAGTAGACGTGGAAGAGGGAGAAATTTCTGGAGACTTGGGAAAGGATGACAATTCATATGATGTGTTTTCTGCGGATGCTTTACAGAAGATGCCGGTAGATGATGTTCAGAAGCCTGTAAATGTAACTACAAATATGATTAAGAATCAAGAAAAGGAAAAGGGTTGTGAGTCCACTTCCTCTACGGTAAATTCACTTCAAGATGCCAATAATAGTAGACAAGTGGTGCCTAGAACTGGCGGCAACAAAGGAATTGCAGGAAGAGTTGAAGTAGCAATTTCTGAAGAAACTTTTGAATGTAAGAAGGAAGATAAAACGAAGGTATTCTTCTAATATTATTGTTAATTTTTATTTTCTTGAAGTTGTATAATTGCTCTTAACTTGTTGATCATTTTAAGCTTCATTTTATTTTGCTACTTTCTAATTTTTGTTAGCTTGTACCACCAATGCTGAATTGATTCAATGATGATTCTTACTTTTGTTATATTTAGTTTAGTAGGTTCAAAATTGTTTTAGGCTCCCCCTCCCTTTCAAACAATGAAAAACGAAATTGAAATCACATTGTTGTATTTTTATATCCAAAGTCTTTATATGGTTTTCAGTTCCCCATTTATTTTTCCTATTTGAGTTTTAGAGCAAAATTAACTAAATCAGAAATAGCTTTTGACACCTTATGCGGAGTTCTACCATGTGGATTGACTGTCTACTGATGACTAGTTACATGGAATGTCCTTTTCCTAATCTTTTATTGTATATTGCAGTTGGAGAATGCCACTAAAAGGAACAAGCGTGGTGGAAAAAAAGACAAAAAGAAGGTATTCTACTGATATTTTGTTATTGATTCTCTTTCTTGGTGCTATATAATTGTGAGCTTTTGATATGAATTTTGAAGCTTGTGAAGTTAACCTCTTTTGAAGTCATTTCATCATCAGTTAATTAATATTATGTTATTTGAGAAGAACAGCATGTCACTGATTTTTTTTATTTGCTAAAACTTTATTTTGTAGAAGGCGTATAGAATGAGGAGAGCAGAAAAAAACAGAGAACTAGGTATTAAAAGTTTGCAGGTACAGAAGTATATACAGAAACCAAAAGTTGTGTCACATTGTCGCCATTATATTGCGGGAAGGTGCCATGAGGTATTTTTTACTGCATACATATATGGAACATACCATCTTTATTCTTGTTGGTTTTTATTTTTGTGATTAGTTGCACAATACATACGACAGATTGTTATTCTTATGTTGATACTTCATTTAATTTTGATTTAAGAGGTAATTGATATATTTCACTTCTTTTAACTTAGAACTTGCATGAAGTTCATTTATAATATATATATGTGGTAACGTAAGAGAATTCTATTGTTGTGATGTATTTTTCTTTGTTTTCTTTTATATATCACTCACTGTATTTCTTTCTATTGGGGTCCTATGCTGGCTCTTTGCTTAGTGCTGACATATATGTAGCGTTTTAAGTCACTGACTAAATGACTTTGGTGTACATTTTCATCAACTCCGATTAATTTCACTTTTATAATATTCTCTCATTCTTTTAGGTAAAATGTTATATTTGTTAGTTATGAAAAAGAAAATTCCATACTGAATGTTAGATAAAGAATCATGTGCAGATTCTTCATTTTCAATGTTTATATTATGTGATATTTGAATTGCAATGAGCCCTTGATAATTTGTTTGGTATATTTGTGTTAAAGTAGCCCAACCACATCATTATTGTACTAATTGTGTATTTTTGCAGTTTCTGCAATATAGTGTATATATGATATTCATGAGAAAATATCTAATGGTTTTCTTCGTTTTCTCTCGCCTTATTCCTAAACAAATTTGGCAGGGTGACAAGTGTCAGTTTTCACATGATGTAGTGCCTCGAACAAAATCCATGGTATTGGCCATTTTACAAATTTGCTCAGTCATTTTTTTTTTTCCCAGAAGTTGTAACAAGAACCAGGAAAAATTGACAAGATCTTGTATTGGTTTTGAAATTGCAGCCATGTAGTTACTTTGCTTTTCACTCTTGCATGAAAGGCGATGATTGCCCATTTGATCACCAGCTCTCAAAATATCCTTGTAACAATATGGTATCCCAAGGCTTTTGTAGAAGAGGTGAAACTTGCCTTTTCTCACACCAGGTACTACATCTTATGTCACTTCATTTCACTTGTTGTAAATGACTGTCAATAGACATCAATCTTAATTTTATATGCATGCGTGCATCTGAACTATATAACTATTCTCACAGTTTAAAATGAGAATTTTCTGATGCAGGTAGCATCCAAAGAAGGTATCCCTACCCCTCCAAAAATGTGCAAACCAGCGTTGTCTACTCTTCAGTCAGGAAATGCAAATTCCAGTACACCTCTTAGCAATAATCATGTCTCTGGTTCTGTCCAGCAAAACCTCTTAACTCGTTCTTCAGGAATTCATTCTCGCAGCATTGTTGAACATAAGGTGACAAACACTGCACAAAAACAGCCTACACCACCTAAAGGAATTAGTTTCATCAATCTTGCAAAATTAACACCCACCCCTTCTGCGCCAAAACAAGGCACTGTAACAATCAAGGAAAGCCCTTTACAAGCAGGGACCCCCAAAGATCAAAGTGCATTTGAAAAAACTCAAAACAAGGTGGAGATTGGTAAGAAATTGCCATCTGTGACACCAAAGGGAGTAAACTTTCTTTCTTTTGGCAAGGGTTCTGTCTGTGGTTTTAAAAGTCATATTCGTCCCAATGTGAGTACAGAAAATGGTTTCAAGTTGCCTCAGTTACTCAATTTTGGTTTGCCTGAGCAGGCTAATTCTTCTTTAAACAAGGATGACCACAACAAAACTAGTGACAGGACAAAACAAAGTGTATCACTTACTGATATATTCTTAAATGAGATTTTAGGAAAAAATAAATCTGTGGCAGAAGGAATGAAATCAAAGTCTCCACATAAAACCTCAGCTACACCAAGTCCTTTTGCTTCAATCCAGTCTTCTGAACACATAAAATCTGGTTATCATAAGCATGCATCAAACTCAGGTCAAAAGGCACTCTTGTCAACTTTAGCATTTGCAGCAGAGCATGAATCTGACATTAAGATGAAATGCCCTGCCGGTGATTCGTCAGCATGATCAGAGGACTCTGAAAGAAAGTTCCGTTAAAGTTTTAAGCCATGCAGCACTTGGTGATTGGAACCGAGGCACTTCCCCAGTTTAGGGGATGTTAACCTGCTGGTTGTTTAGTTATAAGTTGTGCTGTGGTCTTCCAATAATTTTACTTCAGAACTGTAAATATATTTTGTTGCAGTATGATAGAAGGTATAATAACACTCATTTACAGTCCAGGGTATCCATGGCAAATTTACTGAGGTGCATCAAATTTTTCCGTTGTGCTAATGCTCATCTATGTAATATTTGCATCTTCCAAATGTTTTAAAGCTATCAAGTTATTTTTTTTATTACATCATTCTAATCCTACTTTTATGTGGTATTAATAAGTTTAATACTCAGTTGCGATGAGAAATAGATGCTCAGTTTAACAGGCAACAATGCATTAAACACCTCTTACATTCTCTATTGATATTTTTATTAAAGAATCAAAATTATCTCCTTTGTCTTTACTATAAAAATTCTTTCAAATTTGCCTTATATCTAAGGTTATTTATGCTTCAACTTTTGTTATGTAAGTTCCTCCCCTCTTGAAATAGAACATAAACATGATTAGTGGGGCCAAGTCTTTGTCTAGAAGCAAATGGATTCAGAGAAACAATTAACCAATTTCAGTTATGTCTGTATGTTGCATGTAGTTAAAGCTAGAACTTTTATTTTTCTTAACTAAAGATGACTTGTTTGTGTCATTAGAAATGTTTGAATCCAAATTTAACCCACACTTCTAGCACCCAAATAGGATGATAGAACTTTTATTTTTCTTAACTAAAGATGACTTGTTTGTGTCATTCGAAATGTTTGAATCCAAATTGAACCCACACTGCTAGCACCCAAATAGGATGACTTCACTCCTATCTCTCTTGAAAAACTCAGCACTCTCTTTGTCCCTATTCTTCCCTAAGACTAAGCACTCCTAAACCAAAACAAGCATAAAGAAGTTCAATCTAGTACTTATTGAATGAAAGAGTTTGTGGAGACATCTAGGAAGATCTTCATCATATAATAGCCTAAGGTCCAAGTTTGTTTAGGAAGATTCAAGGAAAATTCATGACACGCAAGAAGATAAACATTGCGAAACTATACTTGTTGGCAGCACAAGAAAACACTCGTGATGAGCTCTAAGTATCCCAATAACCCTATTCTGAAAGCTCTAATCAACAAGTTAAATTAAGAGGGCAACAATAAAAGAGTTTTGATTATCAACTGTGAGGTGGTTCTCTTTGATCATTGGTTATGGATGCTAGAAAATGCAGATCCTATGTTTGATTCTGACTCTTTGGAGGAATTGGCTAAACTCTGTGTTTTGAGGGTTTTCAAAATTTTAGTTGCACCCAGAAGCCTAATGTATGTAAGTGTATGTTGGGTTGTGCTTGGATTCTGGAAAATATCTAGCTTTGTTGAGAGTCATTCTTCTTTTCTTAATTATACTTCACTTCTATGGTGTCTTCAACTGTTCTGTAATTGCATAACTGATTTCTGTTCTAACTTAGTGCTTTCATGTGTCATATGTTTGATTAATGCAATAAAAATGTTGCTTAAGTGATGCATGTGCATGATTATAAAGGAGAGGGTAACATATCACAACACTTCAATAACGAATCACAGGACTAGTTTGCATAATAATCTACAGTCTTGGGACAGCTAAGAAAAATTGATTGAAGATCAAAATACAAAGATTAAAACAAGTTAGAATTATATATCAAACTTGATCAATAATTAGAAGAGTTATGTCATTTTATTTTTTAAAGATCTTAATGGGAATCAGTTATGACTGTAAAACTACTCACAATACATTTAGACTCTTTTCCTTAATTATTGATTAGCATTAAAAGAAATATTATTTATCACTTTCTCATTGCAATGGAAATAACAGAAGAGTAAAAAAGTGTGAAAAGTTAAAACAAAAAAGCAACCCCATCAACACACAACTAGCTCTATCCAGAAACAGTATAGCAAACTTGGATACCAGGTGAAAGATCACTGCATGGAAGTGTTGTCTAAACTTAGGGAAATTGTTTTCCGCACTCCCTTAATTTGAACTTGCACCATATAACATACATTCTGAATCTCTAAAGTAGAAATTTCAAAACAAACTGAATGTATATATTATCTTCCAGAGTACATTTTCTAGAAGTACAATTTCTAGAAGTGTGTTCCCGAACAAGCTTTTTAGAACACACATGCCAAATGTGTTCTGAAAAGAACTTTCGAAAATGAGTTTCTTCTGCAGCATTCTTTTTCTCTTAGTACCGCTATGGCAGTGATGAAATACTATGAGGAAGAAACGGACAGGATAATTCATTCATTTTATCCAAATTGGTGAAGGTTCAAAAATGAGAAAAGGAAAGTAGTACCTAAACTTAGATTCATATTCTTTTACCAAAGACAAGGACTAGATTCATATCATATCATGTATGGCAACTACTTGGTGACTATACATGTTCATAACCATAATATCACTGGTCCATTTATCCTTTTTTGTTATATAGCTAAAACATGTTTTTCTTGCAATTTAATAGATATTTCAAATCCAAAAGTTTATATTAACCCTTGAATATATTTTAGGGTATTCTTTATAATTAACAAATCAAATTTGGGTCATACCATAAAATTCAATTGCTTATCCTTTTTGTTAGGTCATTCTGTCACAGGGAATATTATTGGATTAATTAAATGTTAAGTACAAGAAAATATTATTTTTTGTCATTACAATCTTAAAGGTAAAACTTTCATTTCAATTTAACTTTTCTAATAAAGGAAGCCGTTTGTGTAGTGATATAAATTGATATTGCTGAAGTGCAGGGAAAAAATTCGGCCATTTGTGTGGAAGTTACTCTTAATCCCACAATTACAATATGAAACCTATCAATTTCCATGGTTTTTATTGTATTTGTCCACAAGTTGAATGAAAAGCTAAAGTAATCTCACAAAGTACACTTATCTCTTAAAGTAAATGAACACAAATAAATTAGTATTATTATATATCAATCTTTTATGGTTGCATGTTTAAACAAACAGCTACAACTAGTAAATTGTATGGTTGCATGTTTAAACAAACAGCTAGAACTAGTAAATTGAAATAAGTATGACTAGGAAGTTGTTTATAATCCCTAGAAACATCTTTTAATTTCATAACAAATTTTTTTCAAGAATGGATTACACATGATTCAGTCTAGTCTATCCTCAAATAATGAGCTTCATTTGATTAATACACTCACGCCAGCTATATGATCTTGAACTTTTTATATTGTATTTTTATTTTCCTTCCGTTTTAATGGTTTTAGTTATAAAGAATTTTTAAGTTCTTTTATATTTTTTTTATCCGATATCGATAATACTGTCTTGTACAAAGTTTTTATTTTGTTATTGATTATCAATTATCAAAAACATAATTATAAGCTATTTGTAAGAAAATATGTTTCTTATGACTATTGATAAATATTTTTTTATTATTAATATCAATAACAATATATCCTTTAGTATCTTCACTCCTTCTTTTCTTTCCTCAAACAAAATAGTCTAAATATAATAACTTAATACTAAATTTTAACATTATGTTAATGTTTTGGCTTCACTAAAATATTCCTCCTTATATTTAAGTGATTTATGTTTTATGTAAGTTTTTCCCCTCTTCAAATAGGAAAGAACAAATGATGACTGAAAACAATTTGTAGTTAAAGCTAGAATCTTTATTTTTATTAACTAAAGATGACTTTTTTTTGTCATAAAAAATGTTTTAGATCGAAATTGAACCCACACTTCTAGTATCTTGAAAATCTCAGCACCATTCATTTTGACTGTATCTTAATCTTCTGTGACCAACCCTCTCTTTGTCTCTCTTCTTTTCTAAGACTAACACCCTAAACAATAAAAAGCATGAAGTTGAATCTAATACTTAGTAAATGAAAGAGTTTGTCAAAACATCTAGGAAGATCTTCATTATATAATAGCCTGAGGTCCAAGTTTGTTACGGAAGATTCATGGAAAGTTCATGACATGCAAGAAGATGAACATTGTGAAACTATACTTGTTGGAAGCACAAGAAACAGTTGTGATGAGCTCTAAATATCTCCATAGCCCTCTTCTAGAAGCTCTAGAAACAAGATAAATCAAAAGGGCAACAATAAAAGTGTTTTGATTATCAACTGTGAGGTGGTTAGTGATGCATATCATAACACTCAAATAACTAATCACAGAACTAGTTTATATAATAATGTATAAAATCTACTGTCTTGGGACAGCTATGAGAATTTGATTGAAGGTCAAAATACAAATATTAAAACAAATTAGAATTAATATAACAAACTTGATCAATAATTAGAAGAGTTATGCCATTTTATTTTTTAAATATCTTAATGGAAATCAGTTATGGCTGTAGAACTACTCAAAATACATTTAGACTCTTTTCCTTAATTATCAATTAGAATTAAAAAAAATATATTATTTATATATTTCTTGAATGCTTGTGGAAAAAGATTTATCACTTTCTCATTGGAATGAAAATAATAGAAGAGTAAAAAATGTGAAAAGTTAAAAAAAAAAACAGAAAGATAGAGTTAGACTAGGGAGGATGTTATAAATAAATGATAATTTATTAAAAAATTTATTTATAAAAATGTATGATGTATTATTTGGTAGTCAAATTTTTTTATGTAAAGACTTTATAAAAAAAGATATATGAAAGAAAAATGCTTCCGAAAGCTACCCATCAACACGCTCTTTCCAAAAAAATACAGTTTAGCAAATTTGGATGCCAGGTGAAAGATCAGTGTATGGACGTGTGGTTTAAACTTAGGGAAATTGCTTTCTGCACCCCTTAATCTGAAACTGCACCTCTTAAATTTTTTAAAATGACTTTTTTACACTTCTTTAAAGTGACTTCTCGAAAAAATTTCTGTAATACACTCACCAGATTTATTCTAGAATAGAATAAAATTTCCAAAACGATATTTCCAAAATAAAATATTTAGAACACATAAAATACATTCCAAAATAAAATTTCTGGAACAAAACTTTCAAAATCAGATTTTAACAAACTTTATAGAACGTATATATTATCTTCCAGAATACTTTTTTTTCAAAAATGTATTCCAGAAAGAACTTTTTAAAATGAATTTCTTTTACAGTGTTTTCTTTCTCTTCTCTTTTACAGCAATGATGGTGTAGTGCTACAGCAGTAATGGCCGAAGCAGTGGTTGAATGAAATGAGGAAGAAACAGGGCAATTTGATTATTTCATGTAATTGTTGGATGAAGGTTAGAAAATGAGAGATGCAGGAAGTAATTACCTAAACTTATATTCATATTTTTTTACAATAGATAAAGACTAGCTTCACAACCATGATATCACTGGTCCATTTGTCTTTTTTTGTTATATAGCTAAAACATGTTTTTCTTGAAATTTAATAGATATTTAAAATTCAAAATTTTATATTAATGGTTGAATATATTTTATAACAAATCAAATAAGCTAAGATAATTTAATTCAACTGCTTATCTTTTTTGTTACAGAGAATATTATTGGATTAATTAAATGTATAGTACAATAAAATATTATTTTCTGTCCCTACAATCTTAAATGCAAAACTTTCATTTCCATTTAAATTTTCTAACAAAGGAGACCGTTTTCTTTTAAATTTCATATTTGCCCATCCAGAATGAAGATTTTATATTTTAGAATAACATTTTAATAGTAAAAATATAAACGGATATTGCTGAAGTAAAGGGAAAAAATTGTGTGGAAAGCATGAAGCATCACATAATCACGACTTGCCTGTTTAATTTGATAAGAATTCACGTTTTGTTACATACTCTAATTATAATACTGTTACTTGCTCACATAAACACGTATAGATACTCTTCGCAACCACACAAATCAATAATTTTCTCAAATTCCCTGGGCAACTAATATTCCATATATTCCTATAAAAACAAATTTACTGCAAAGGTAAAAATATAAATAAGAATCACCACCACTTTATTACAAATTTCACACCAAACTGACACAAACTCTATGCAATTACCGAAAAAATGAAGATTTATTTTTAATTGCAAATCAAGATAAGTTACTCCTTAATCCCAAACAATTACAATATGAAACCTATCAACTATCAACTTCCATGGTTTTTGTTGTTTTTGTCCACAATTTGAAAGAAAAAGCAAAGTAATTGCACAAAATACACTTATATCTTAAAATACAGGAGCACAAATAAATTAATAAACAGCTAGAACTAGTAAATTGAAATAACTATAGCTAGGAAGTTGTTTATAATTAGTCCATGAAGAAACAATCTTTAATTTAATAACAATTTTTCAAAAAAATGGATTACACATGATTGCAGTTATATGATCTCATCTTCTTCTAAACTTTTTGGATGATTTTCCATCCTTAAGACCTAAGTATTTGTCAATATCTTCTTCGTCGTTATCGTCACCCCTCCGTTTCTTCTTCCCTCCAGTCTCCTTCATTTTCTACACAACCAAACAAACAAACATTTGAGTACTTTCTACAATAATATTTAAATCACATAAACAGGGACTGGTGTAACAAATCCTTTATCATAATTAATTCCATGAGTAATGTTTGCACATACTCATACAAAACAAGTTCCTTTCGTTTGTTGTACAACGAGGGTAGAACCTATGACCTAATGCGTTACTAACTTACTACCCAAACAGGTTTTGTTTACTATAATTGGATGCTCTCAGAAACTAAATAATACCTGAAAACTGTAACGAATAAAGACTAAATTCAACAAGGACAACCTCCAACAAAATCTCTCACATTAATTTAGTAAGCTTATAAGAAGAAATAGACAGACAAAATAGTTCAAATATAACAGTTTCATACAAAACTTTACCGTGGTGGCTAATCTTTTGGCTTCACTAACACGTTCTTCCAAAAGGAGAACTTCCTCTTCTTGTGCAGGATACTCTGGTAGCTTTTTGCCTGTAAGTATACATTTATTTCTCAATCCCTTTTGTTCCTTAAAATGTTAAAGCAAACACTGCTTAGCCATATACTACTCACCTATAAGCTTCTCTATTTGAATGTACCACTCCAGTTCATACTGATTTACAAGGGAAATGGCAACTCCAGAGCGCCCTGCACGAGCAGTTCTTCCCACTCGATGTATATAATCCTGTATATAACAAGGTCAGGAATCCAAGGAATATAAAAATGAAAACTTCCAAAACTGTTGATCTATTTGCATGACTCCAAGTCTTGTGTTAATTTAGATGCGTCAGGTATTAACAAGAAAACAAATTCCAATAATTAAAGGAGACCACCTGAGAACTTTTGATAATTGGAAATTCATAAATATAATAGAACATGTCAGAAAAAAATAAGAGAAATACACAACACATCTTACTTTGGAATTTGTGGGAATATCGTAGTTAATCACCATATCTACAGTGGGAATATCCAGTCCTCTGCTAGCGACATCAGTACAAAGGAGAATATTGCACTCCCCAGATTTGAACTTGTTCAAAGCTCCAAGTCTCTTTGACTGTCAAAAGATTATTAGAATAAAAATTAGTATACTTCATTGGCTCCCAAGTAAATAATGAAAAGATATGACAGACAGGATCCCTTATTCCATCCTACACCATCCCCTCCAAATACCAAGGAAGGAAGAATTGACAACAAATTATGAGATCTGTAGTACAATTACCTGGCTCATATGACCATTTATAGGTATGGCATTTAAACCAAGATTCCTAAGGATCAATGCTAGAAGTCGAGTTGCATCACAGGTACGAGTGAACACCATTGATGTACTTCCAGCCATTTCAGTGAGGATATATACAAGGTAGCAATCCTACGAGAGAGACACATAATTACTTCAGAGTCATCATATGCAAAAAATCATGATTCATGAAACCCAAAATATATGAATGTATATTAATTTCATTCCAAATAGCCAAATTATCACAAGTGTTTCAGACAAACATTGTACTCTCTAACAGCTCGAGTTCATCGTAACAAGCAACAGACTTGTTCTGAAGAAAACAATGACATATCAGATTTGTACTTATCAATCACCCACTCATGAAATTTCTTTTGTAATATATCTTTAGTAAGTCGACTTTGCAGTCTCCATTGGACCAAAAAGTGATGTGTTAAGAAAATTAATGTACAATTGATGGTCATTTCTCATTTATAAAATCCAAGATGTTGCTGAATAAGGGAGAAGGGAAACCTTGTGTTTGGCAGGCAAGAAGCGATACTGCTGCTTCAATGTGTCAACAGTGGAATATTTAGATGCTGCTTCAATCTAAAATGAATTAAACAATTTGAATAAAATCAGAACATAAGAATTTATACATACAAGTAATATAACTAATAATAGTCCCCTCATTTGAGAGATGCTTAAATATATTGCCGATACTTCGAAATTTAAAGTTACACACTGTCCCTTAAGAGAAGAAATAAGCAATGTTTTATAGTCTAATTTAAAGAAAATGAACCTCTAAACAATGTTGAGAAACTTTGAATGAGCTGCCACTGAACTAATTTTGAACACCCTATTGTTGGTTTTAAGATATTAATATCTCAATAGAAGGGTGTATGATTTTTCAAAATAGATTACAGGGCAAGGTAATTTAAGCACCTCTCAAAATGTGGAATGTAGTTTACTCAATAGATAAACATTTGAACTATTACAATTGTACCTTCACAGGATTCCTTAAACAAACCCTTTGCAGCTTCTGCACCTGCAACAGTAAGTGCAACTTGATATGTTAGCTACATAGACACAAAACTACATGTGATGTCAGCAACATATAAGAAGCCAATAGTAACCAACATTTCAATTTCATCTTCACCATAACATACTTATGGAAGAAAATGCATGTGAACATATGTACGTAATAGATTTGTCTTAAAATAACAAGAAAAATGCTTATGTTAAATTCCAATAAACTCTCCCTAATGAACAGCCTCAAATAGGGTTCCATATCTCATAATATAAAGAAAAATACCTTCTTAGTCATGGTAGCCGAAAACAGAAATGTTCTACGCTCACGAGGAATCATTTGTAAAATCTCATTAAGAGATTCCTCAAAGTCCTCATTCAACAACCTATCCGCCTCATCTAAGACCTGCTCAAAATATAGAGTAATCATATTAGTCCAAACACATGTATGGCATAGAAATGAAGACAAGAGTCTTCTGGTGAAAATAGAACGTATGCCCTCTTTTTCTTAGCTTATCTTTCAAACTATGACATAATTTCAATTTTCTTAAAAATGAGTATTTATAATCACAAAAAAAATTCACCTATATTCATCAAGGTAAAAAAGAATGGAATCTAGGAATGAAGCATTCATTTGTATTCTTTCATCAAGTATATGACCATTTATGATGCAGAAAGTAATATCAATAATTCATTAAATATAAAAAAAATGTAGAAATCGTACCAAATATTTCAATCTACCAAGAGAAAATCCTTTGGTGTGTTTTAGGTGATCCAAAACTCGTCCAGGGGTCCCAACCTGCATGAATATCAAATTCAACATAAACAAATAATAAACAAACACACCACTGCTAAACCATGATGGCCAAAAATTAGCTAAAGCCTAAAAGACGGCACAGAACTAGAAGCACTATCAATCTTGTACAAGAAGATTGTGCATAAGCTCAGCTTTCTCTTGTTAAATGAATAATATTTTATCATTCAAGTGCAATGTTTCAACCCATAAACAGTCTCACTCAAGCACTGTGACGCTTCTTAACAAAGAAAGCAATAATTAAATCTATTCTTCCTCGTGATAAAGACCTAGTTAAATTCCAAGACATTGACCAAAAAATAAGATCATTCCAAGTAAATATAGGACTTCCACAAGATTCAGGAGTTAAGAGGAAAACAAACGTCAAATTAAGTCTTTGTGGGATTAAAATGACCAATGTTGCACCAGAGTTCACTCATGCAATTAAATTGGGGAGGGGGATAAATATAAAGTTACTGGTCTATTTATCAAGACAAAGCAAATATAGGATAACGAAAAATCAACTTATGAAGCAAAAAATGAATGGAAGTCATTAATGACTTCCTTTGTGTTGTTTGAGTTGCCAATGGCAAAGGGGAAATCGAATTTAGAACTTTGCTGCATATATGGCCAGAAGAAAAAACTGGGAAAAAAGTGAAAAAAGAAAGACAAATCATTTCCAAGACACTTTGAACAAGAATTTGAAATTCCAAAACAGTTGAATTAATGTTCAGTGTAGAATATTTAGTCCAATGTATCTCTTCAGTATATAGACAGTACACTTCTAGAGGTGAAATATAAATAATATTATCCTATTTGCCATGATGAGGCTTGTTCTTCTAAGTGAACCGACCATGACATTATAGACTAAGAAACCTGACCACACTTTGGATTTAAGGAAGAGAATTAATGGATGAAGTAAAAAACTAGAAGATCAGCTTAACAAACTTCGAGTCTATAATAGGACAATCCTCTTAAAATTTTCCCCTAAGCAACTAAAAATATTTTTAAGTTTTCAACACATCCAAAACATGGTATTTGATCAACCATTCCATTGCATGAGTTAAATTTTACTAAGGACCATAACTATATTAAAGTGATTGTTACAGGAACAATGTGAACCATGCTAAACAGTTTAACAAAACTATCTGAAAGCAAACATGCTAAAAACAACAGAAGGAAAAACCAACAATAGGAATTCGTTCCAGCAATAAAATAAATCTTTTTATGCAAATACTCTAACATAACTAGAATTTGATAGCTTAACAACTACAAAACATCGTCACTTCTCTCCAGGTATATTTATATTCAAGGTAGTAGTTTAAGAAAATAAGAACAAAACCAATCCTATCTCTGTGCAAGAGAAATCATACAACTAACACAATGTTTGTGAAATATTCTGACCAATAATGAGTAAGATAAGCCAGTAATTGATTTAAAAACTGACAAACAATAACAACAAAAAGAATGCATTTCTTTAGTGAAACATTAGTGATATATTTTACAAACATATTCATAATTAAATTTTGGATCTCATTCAACTATTACCTAATTCTATACAAGTACAAGAAACAAATAAAATCAAAGGATGCCTATAGGAATGGTAACGCTTACAATAATATGAGGTTGCTTTGCTATCTTGATGGATTGTTGTACCATGTCAATTCCTCCAACAAGCTAGAGAAAAAGGAAAAGATGCCAATCAAATAAATCCTTTAATATTCATGTATTAAATAGAATATAACACAGTGCCTAACCACCCTGTAACACTAGTATCATGTTGAAAAGAGTCTGGGGGGACAAACTCAGAGTTATGCAGTAAATAGGAAGCAATAATATTCACAAATAACGAATCATTTTAGAAAAATAGATAGAAACTCACCACAGCGCACTTCACACCAATTTCTGAACCTAAAGCTTCAAACTGCTCAGCAATTTGAATAGCAAGTTCTCTGAATTGATAAAATGGTGAAAAAAGAAAATAAACTCGTTAAATATCAGTCAGGACTATTACAATCAATAAATTTTGAATTATATGATGATCAAGCCCACGATTAGGCATCAAAAATCGAACCTAGTGGGAGACAGCACGCAAGCAAAGAAATGGTTTGGACGAGGTGCATCTAATAGGGCATGCAATATAGGAAGAGCAAAAGCTCCTGTCTTCCCAGAACCAGTTTGGGCAAGCCCTATCACATCTTTTCCTAAAAAAATACAACCCCGAAAAAAAAAATAAGCAATTTCATAGGAGAAAATATTGAAATTAGGATGGAAAACTATTGAAAAAAACAATGCAATCAGTAAAAGCAATAATATTTATGTATTCATTATTAATAGTTTCTTGCTGAAAATCTAAATATCATAATTTTCTGTTTGTTCCTATTTCACAACCAAAATTAAAAAGGCAAACATCAGATTGAATTACAAAACTCAATAAAAATGTCAACCTTCCAACGCAAGAGGAATAGCTTCTGCCTGTATCTTCAGTGGAATTTTCCACCCCAATTTTTCGCAGGCTTCAGCCAGTGATTCAGATAAGCCCAAATCCTTAAATGTTTTTACTTCTTCATTCTCTTCCGCCATTCTCTCGTTTCTCACCTGTGAATAATTTTCAACTTAAAACATATAATCGAAATTCATAAACATGAAAAACAATCAAACAAAACAACTTTTGAGGACCGTAAAAGAATAAGAAGAAGTAATACAACAACAAATATCAAATCAGAACTCGTCCAACAACGTGCTTGGAGCAACAGTGGTTAACGCCAGCAATGTCAATGAGAGAGCAACGAACTCGAGAAAGCAGCAAGTTTGGAATTTTGGTGGAATTAGGGTTTTCAGGAGAACTGGGATTTATGCTCTCTCTAACTTTTATTTTTGTAGAAAATAATGACCTTCGAATGTCTCCTATTTTGTTAATGTTTTTTATTCTGGTAATAATAAATCTCTTAAAATAAGAGAATGGGCTTTTTTAAAGAATGGATTTTTTTAAAGAATGTAATTCAATCAAATAATGCATTTATTTATTTTATAATTAAGATAGTTGTATATAAACCAAAAAGGGTTAAGTGGAAATTTTCGTATTTAAGGAATGAAAAAGGAAGATATGGAGATGAAGAAAGAAATTAACCAAAAATAATAAAGCATATAAAATGTTTGGGCCATGGGCCACTGGCCCAGTTCTGCCAAACCAACCTGGCCCTTTCTTTTTCAACCCTTTTTTAGTTTAATTTGTAGATTCTGCAATCTAGAAATCTTATCACATAATTTAAAATATTAAATATTTCTTTTTTAAATTCTAGATTACATAATTTAGAAGATTAAACCAATATAACTGCATATAAAACTTACTTTATAAATAAATAATTAACTACATCATGTTATATTTAATATTTTTTCCTAAAACATATATATTTCAAATATGATAAATTAATTTTTTTCTTTTAAATAAAATTTATGTAAATAATTTCTAATATTGTTATATAGTTTACACTATCTTAATTTATTATATAATTTATGATATTAAGTATACTCATATTATCTTGTACTATAAACTATATGAATTATAAAAAAAATAATACTTAAAACTATTAAAATTTTAAAATAAAAAAAATGTCAACAGATTTTCACAAAAAAATTACACAAAAAATTATGTAATATGATTTTTAATTTTAAATGGAATTTCAAACTCAAATAAATAATTTTATAAATATTTTTTATTCTAAAATAATTTTTATATACATCTTTATTTGATTGTTTGGAGAAAAAATTTATTTTTAAAATTATATTAATTTTATTTTACATGTTTAATTTAAGATAATTGTCTTATATCAAACTCAATTCTAAAACCCAATTTTAGATTCAAAGATTTATTTCATAATTAATTTTAATAAATTATAGTCATGACTCATGTGTTTTTCAAAAAGTTTTCATGGTTTAGGGTATTTTTATAACATAATATTAAAAATTTTATACTTTTCTCTCTTTTCTACTACTGGACTATGTTTCCTCCCATGTGATGAATTGATACTTGAATTTTTCATTTATAAATAATAATTTTTTATATAAAATCAAGATGTAATAATTTCTTAACTTATCATCCATTTATATTATAAACTTCACTAAGATATTTGTTTCACTGAAACTTTTTGTTTAATTTTTCAAAATACGAGAGTGAGAATGATTCTTTTTTATATTTATTATAAGATTAAAAAGAAATATTCATGTCTTATTACAAGGTAAGTTACTTCTTCCGCTTTATTCTTTTGCTAAGAGGTCATTAAGTTATATCTTTGAGTTCAAAATTTTTTATTAAAATGTATTTTTTTACAAACAACATTTGTTTACAATAAAAAAACCTTTAAAGTTTTTTTTTTCTTTTACCAAGTGGTTTTTCCTCAGAGAGACAACTAAAAAAAAAGTAAAAGCTTGATTTTTTTTTCTGCTTCTGCTTTATTAAATAAGGGAAGGCAAATATGTTAAAAATCATAATAAGTAATGATTATTTCATTAAAAGAAGCACTTTTTTCCAAAAAACAAAAAAACAAAAAGACTTATAATTCTTGCGAATGAACAAATTACTTTTTACTCTTTGTTATAATTTCCTTTTTTTATTTTAATTAATTTAGAGTTTAAAAATATTCTTAGGGATATAAAAAGTTAATACTACATATTTCAAAACATGTATTGGAAATTTTTTTTTTCATTAGTGAATTACATTTTTTAAAATTACAACATCATAACTTCAAATAAATGCCCTTAATTTTCAACCAGGATAAAATTTGATTATTTTTTAAAATTTTGTAATTCCTTTTCATTTTCCCCCTAATTTTGTAATACCTAAATTTTTACAATTCACACAAATATGGCACGTGCATCACAGTAGTCGCCGGCGACAAAGATCCCAGATTCTGACGCCCTTCGCGCCGTCGCCGCCGCCGATGCTCGAAGGCCCCGCCGCACCTCTGCAGGTGTGAAGCTGTTACTGTTCCCGGACGAGCCCCATTTTGATCCCTGACCAATTCCCGAACGAACGAAGCCCTTTCTCTTATAGCCTTCCCTTTTAATTTTTCCACATGACAACAATAGGCTCTTTGAATAAATACATTTTCTCTTAAAGATCCATTTTTTATGCAATGTCTTATCCTAACACGTATTGGAAGCTTTGGACTTGTATAGTTCAGTGGCCTTTTTAACTTCAGAGTTCTCTGTTGTATGTCTAATTTGAATGTATAATTGTAATAGTTAACTATGTTTTGATTAATCTCCCTTAATTAAAACATCTACAAATTTAATCTCAAGTTCTCTTAGCTTCACAACTCTCAAATGTCTAAAAGATTTGGTGAAGGCATCAACAACTTTCTTCAGTGTTACAATATACTAGTTTCAATTTCTCTTTACTCTCTTGATCACGGTGAAAATGAAATTTTGTTTCAATATGTTTATTCCGGTCATAGAAAACTGGACTTTTAGATAGACTAGTAGTATATTTATTATAATATTATCAACAAACCTGTGCTTTGTTTCTTGTGCTCCAGTTTTAGCTCTTCCAACAGTGTTTCCAACTATAAGCACTAACATGCAGCTTCTGCTGCGGCAATATACTCAGCTTCACCTACAACAATTTACTTTTTTGAACACCAAGAAATTGGTGTTCTCATGTACTTGAATAAGTAGCCAAAAGTGTTTTTCCTCTTCATTTTGTTTTCACACCAATTTGAATCAGACAATGCCTCCAAAACAACTCGATTTTTTTTTAAATTCATTATGATATGTTTTTCTAGGAAAATATAAGCCAAGATCAAGTGTACCTTTCAGATACCTTAGGATATGCTTAGCTGCAGCCATATGAGGTAATCTAGGTTTGTTTATAAATCTGCTGATTAAACCTACTCCATAGCTTATGTCAGGCCTGCTGTTGTAAAGCTACCTGAGAGATCCTGCTGTTGTAAAGCTACCTGAGAGATCCAACTATCTGATTGAACAAAGTTGCATCCACTATCTTTCTAGCCAGTTTCAAATTCAAGATGGCTGGTATACGTGCTGAATTGCAGTTCATCATATTGAACTTCTTTAAGACTTCACATGCATACTTCTTCAACATTAACAACTTACAAACACTAAATTGTAGTAGCATCAAGGTTTATTTTGAAGGTCTTGTTTTTTGATAGAGGTGCTTTAAGTAACAGCCACTACTTAGAATTATAAACCTCAATATGATTCTGTTGCATGGTTGTGGTGTAACCTTTTTCAAATGACTGCCTGAGACTCAACAAGCTATTTTTCATAAAAGAAACATACAACACATCACGCATATAAGTCTTTTTTCCATCCTTTCTTGTAAGTTGTATTCAATACCATGCCAATCCCTTCAGCTGAAATAATGATATTATCAACAAATCTCACATTAATCTTGACACTTGAATCAAGATCTATCAACCAATCTCTATTTTCAGTCATGTGATTGGAATATCTAGTATCAAGATACCAAGAAGAACTTTCTTCATCACAGTTTGTGGTTACCATCAGCAACACTTTTTTGAATCAGAACTTTCAACATCTTGAATTGGGTGTGCTTCATCATTTTCCTTCTCTGTCTTGTTTGTATTGTTCACCTGAAGACTCTTGTCTGCATTTCTATGCCATGCATGTTCTTGGACTAACATGATTACTCTATATTTTGAGCAGGTCTTAGATGAGGCGGATAGTTTGTTGAATGAGGACTTCGAGGAATCACTTAATGAGATTTTACAAATGATTCCTCGTGAGCGTAGAACATTTCTGCATTTCTGTTTTCTGCTACAATCACTAAGGTATTTTTCTTTATATATGAGATAAGGAACCCTATTTGAGGCTGGTGATTTGGGTGAGTTTATTGGAATTTAACATAAATTCTAATTCTTGGTGTATAATCTTGTCATAGATTATCAAAAGCATTTTTCTTGTTATTTTAAGACAAATCTATTACGGACTTATGTTTACATGCATGTTCTTCAATAAGTATGTTATGGTGCAGATGAAATTGAAATGTTGGTTTCTATTGGCTTCTTATATGCTGCAGATATTTGGTTGCTGACATCACATGTAATTTTATGTCTATGTAGCTAATAGATAAAGTTGCACTTACTGTTGCAGGTGCAGAAGCTGCAAAGGGTTTGTTTAAGGAATCCTGTGAAGGTACAATTCTAATAGTTCAAATGTTTATCTATTGGGTAAACTACATTCCACAATTTAAGAGGTGCTTAATTTACCTTGCCCTGTCATCTATTTGAAAAATTATACACCCTTCTATTAAGATATTAATATCTTAAAATCAACAATAGGGTGTTCAAAATTAGTTCAGTGGGGACTCATTCAAAGTTTCTCACCATTGCTTAGAGGTTATTTTACTTTAAAGTAGAGTATAAAACATTGCTTATTTCTTCTCTTAAGGGACAGTATGTAACTTTAAAATAAGAAGTATAGGCAATATATTTAAACATCTCTCAAACTAGGGGACTATTATTAGTTATATTACTTGTATGTATAAATTCGTATGTTCTCATGTTACTCAAGTTGTTTAATTCATTTTAGATTGAAGCAGCATCTAAACATTCAACTGTTGACACATTGAAGCAGCAGTATCGCTTCTTGCCTGCCAAACACAAGGTTTCTCTTCTCCCTTATTCAGCAACATCTTCGATTATATAAACAAGACATGACCATCAATTGTACATTAATTTTTATAACACTCTGTCACTTCTTGGTCCAATGGAGACTGTAAAGGCTACTGACTAAAGATGTACTACAAAAGAAATTTCTAAGAGTGGATGACCACTAAGTACAGATCTGATATTGTCCTTGTTTTTCCCAACCAAAGTCTGTTGCTTGCGACGAACTCCAACTGTAAATTAATTATTCCCATTCTATTGATTTAGCAAAGTGAAAAGCATTTTATTTAATCAAATACCATGTAAGACTGCTATGTTAGAGAGTACAATGTTTGTATGAAACACTTGTGATAATTTGTCTATTTCGAATGAAATTAATATAAATTCATGTCTTTTGGGTTTCATGAATCATGATTTTTTTGCATATGATGACTCTGTTAAGTGACTGTGTGTTTACTTGTATATATCCTCACTGAAATGGCTGGTAGTACATTAATGGTGTTCACTCGTACCTGTGATGCAACTCGACTTCTAGCATTGATCCTTAGGACTCTTGGCTTAAAAGCCATACCTATAAATGGTCATATGAGCCAGGTTATTGTACTACAGATCTCATAATATAATTAATATTTGTAATTTGTTGTCAACTCTTCTTTCCTTGGTATTAGGAGGGATGGTGTAGGATGGAATAAGGAATCCTCTCATATCTTTTCATTATTACTTGGGAACCAATGAAGTATACAAATTTTTATTCTAATTATCTTTTGACAGTCAAAGAGACTCGGAGCTTTGAACAAGTTCAAGTCTGGGGAGTGCAATATTCTCCTTTGTACTGATGTAGCTAGCATAGGACTGGATATTCCCACTATAAATATGGTGATTAACTATGATATTCCCACAAATTTTCCAAAGTAGGATGAGTTATGCATTTCTTTTATTCTTTTCTGACGTGTTCTATTATATTTATGAATATACAATTAATCAAAAGTTCACAGGTGGCCTCCTTTAATTATTGGAATTTGTTTTCTTGGTAATACCTGACGTATCTAAATTAACACAAGACTTGGAGTCATGTAAATAGATCAATGATTTTGGAATTTTTCATTTTTATCTTCTCTGGATTCCTGACCTTGTTTTCTACAGGATTACATACATAGGGTGGGAAGAACTGCTCGTGCAGGGCACTCTGGAGTTGCCATTTCCCTTGTAAATCAGTATGAACTGGAGTGGTACATTCAAATAGAGATGCTTATAGATGAGTAGTATATGGCTTAGCGGTTTTTGGTTTAACATTTTAAAGAACAAAAGGGATTGAGAAATACATGTATACTTCAGGCAAAAAGCTACCAGAGTATACTGCACAAGAAGAGGAAGTTCTCCTATTGGAGTAGGCGTTAAGCCGAAAGATTAGCCACCACCGTAAAATTTTGTATTAAGCTGTTATATTTGGACTATTTTGTCTGTCTATTTCTTATTAGAAGCTTACTAAATTAAAGTGAGAGATTTTGTTGGAGGTTGCCCTAGTTGAATTTAGTCTTTATTGTTACAGGTTTCAGGTATTATTTAGTTTCTTAGAGCATCCAATTATGGTAAAAAACACCTTTTAGGGTAGTGACGCATTAAGTCATCGGATCTAGTCTCATTGTACAACAAACGAAAGGAACTTGTTTTGTATGAGTTGAGTATGTGCGGACATTACTCCTGGAATTAAATATGATAAAGGGTTTGTGAAATCAGCCGATGTTTATATGATTTAAATATTATAGTAGAAAGTACTCAAATGTTTGTTTGTTTGGTCGTGTAGAAAATGGAGACTGGAGGGAAGAAGAAACAGTGGGGTGAAGATAATGATAGGGAATATATCAACAAGTACTTAGGTTTTAAGGATGGAAGATCCTCCAAAAAGTTTAAAAGATGAGGTCATATAAGTGCTGGTGAGTGTATTAATGGGGCAGGTGAATGAATCAAATGAAGCCTGAAAATTTGAGGGTAGACTAGACTGAGTAGTCATGCAACTTGTGTAATCCATTTTTGGTAAAACTTTGTTATGAAAATAAAAAAATGTTTCTCCATGGACTGATATAAACAACTTCCTAGTTATACTCATATCAATGTACTAGCTAGCTGTCTGTTTCAACATGGAACCGTAAAGAATCCATATATAGTAATATTAATTTTTTTGTCTTAGTGTATTTTAAGTGTGTTTTGTGGAATTATCTTAGCTTTTCTTTAAACTTGTGGACAAACACAACAAAAATCATGGAAGTTGATAGGTTTCATATTTTAATTGTTTGGGATTAAGGAGTAACTTATCTTGATTTGCTTGAATTAAGAATATATCTTCATTTTTCCAGTAATTACATGGAGTTTGTGTCTGTAGTTTGGTGTGAAATTTGTTATAAATTTCCTTTTGAAGGAGTAACTATATTATGTGTTCATGTGAGCAAGTAGCAGAATTATGAATAGAGTTGATAACAAAACGTGTCTTGTTATCAAATTGAACAGACACGTCGTGATTGTGAGTGGCTTTATCATTTCCACGTAAATGGTCGAATTTTTCTCCCTGCACTCAGCACTATTAATTTACATTTTTATTATGAAAATGTTATTTTAAAATATAAAATCTTCATTATGGATTCACAAATATGGAATTTATAAAAAAAAAACGGATAAATTGTCAGAAAAGTTAAATTGAAATGAAAGTATTACATTTAAGATTGTTAGAAGGACAGAAAATAATATTTTAAGACGGAGTGACCTAACAAAAAGAATAAGCTGTTGAATTGAATTATCTGAGTCTTATTTGATTTTGTTAAATATAAAGGAGACAATAAAATATATTCAAGCCTCAATATAAAATTCTGAATTTAAGTATCTACTAAATTGCAAGACAACCATATCTTACTTATATACCAAAAAAACTTTCACCTGGTATCCAAGTTTGCCATACTGTATTTTCTGGAGAGAGCTACTTGTGTGTTGATGGATAGCTTTGGGAAGCATTTTCTTTTATATATTTTTTTATAAAGTCTTCACATAAAAAAATTGACTACCAAAAAATATGTCATACGTTTTTATATATCATATATTTTAAAAAAATTATCATTTATTTATAACATCCTTCCTAATCTGACTTATCTTTCTCTCTCTTTCTATTCTTTTTAACTTTTCACATTTCTTATTCTTCTATTATTTTTATTCCAAAGAAAAGGTGATAAATCTGTTTTCATCAGAATCAAGAAAGATATAAATAATATTTTATTCTACTGAATAATTAAGGAAGAGTCTAAATGTACTGTGACTAGTTTTACAGTCATAACTGACTCCCATTAACATCATTAAAAAACAAAACATCATAACTGTTCTAATTATTAATCAAGTCTGCTATATTAATTCTAACTTGTTTTAATCTTTGTATTTTGACCATTAATCAAAATTTCCTGTAGATTATTAATGTTATCCTCTCTTATAATATATTTGGTTTAACTGATTTTTTTATAGATTTATTATACAAGAAGCTTTAGAGGGATGAAGATTTTGATAAATTTATTATACAAGAAGATTTAGGAAGATAAAGATTATTTGGTTGACCTAATTTGAAAGAATGGATGAAGAGAAATTTTCAGAACAGTATGATGTAAATAGATATAAAAAGATTTGGAAGGATGTAACTTAAAATTACGAAATAACCCTCATAAATGAGATGAAAATTACAAAATACTTTTATAAGTAAGTCATAACTTTAAAAATTAAAAAATACTCATTTTAAGTGAATTTAAGATTTTTATTATCTACAAGAGTTTTTAGAAATATATCAATTAAAAAAATTAAAACAAATCTTTAACATCTATAAAATCATTTCCAAATTTTCATAAACAATATTCTGAAATCCTTTCAAATCTTACCATCTATCCATTAATCTAAACAATCCTACTATTCATACATAATCCACTCGAATCTTTTCAAATCCATTTTTTCAAATCCTTTTCCCAAACCAAAGAAAGTCTTTTAATCATGACACTTGAAAACAACAGTTTTATTGCAATAATTAAACACATGACACTTGAAAACACTGAGTTAGCATAGAATTTAGCTATGCAATTACAGAACAGTTGAAGACACCACAGAGGTGAAGTATAACCAAGAAAACAAAAACGACTCTCAACAAAACTAGACATTTTTCAGAATGCCAGCACAACCCAACATACACTTACACACATTAGGCTTCTGCATGCAATTTTGAAAACCTTTAAAACCCATAGAGTTCAACCAGTTCCTCCAAAGAGTCAGAACCAAACATAGGATCTGCATTTTCTAGCATCCATAACAGATGATCAAAGAGAACCACCTCACAGTTGATGATCAAAACACTTTTGTCATTGTCCTCTTGATTTGACATGTTGATTAGAGCTTTCAGAAGAGGGTTATTCAGATACTTGGAGTTGATCACATACTGTTTTCTTGTGCTTCCAACAAGTACAGTCTCACAGTGTTCATCTTCTTGCATGTCATGCACTTTCCATGAATCTTCCTTGACAAACTTGGACCTTAGGCTATTAAGTGATGAAGATCTTCCTAGATGCCTTGACAAACTCTTGCACTTACTAAGTATTAGATTGAGCTTCTTCATGCTTGTTTTGGTTGAGGGGTGTTTAATCTTTTAGAGAAGAAGAGGGACAAAGAGAGGGTTGGTAAAGGAAAACCACTGAATGAACATAAGAAAGATTAAAATACTGTCAAAATGAATTGTGTTGTGCTTTTAAAGAGAGCTAGGAGCAAAGTCATTGTATTGGGGTGCTAAGAGTGTGAGTTCAATTTGGATACAAACAATTTTAATAGCACAAACAAGTCATGTTTAGTAAATAAAAATAAAGGTTTTACCTTTAATTTGCATGCACAAGAGACAGATATAACTGAAATTGTTTTCAGTCATCATTTCGTAGGCATCGGAGCAAGTGCCCATTTTTTGTCTGAATCCCTTTGCTTCTAGCTAATAACTTGGACCCCACTCCTCATGTTCATGTTCTACTTCAAAAGGGGAAGAACTTACAAAAACAAAAGTTGAAGGGTAAACAATCTTAGATATAAAGAGGAAAATTTTCCAAAGTCGCTGAGCTGCTGATCATTTTAGAGTTTGAAAGAATTTTGATAGTAAAGAAAAAGGAGTAAATTTTGATTTGTTTTGATGAAAATATCGAAGTAGAGAATGTCAGAAGTGTTTAATGCATTGTTGCGGTGCTAAACTGAGCATCAATTTTTCAACAGAACTGAGTATTAAACTTATCAGTGTCACATTTAAGTAGAGCTATTATGGACCAAAAGATTCTGAATTCCACTCTGGTAAAATTTTAGAAATTTTGTTCAGTGTACAAGTGGTATTGTAAGGTCTTTTTCATTACTCTGTGCGTATAATATTTGACAGCATTTTTCATACTACTCTTCGACCTAGTCCTTTTTTGGAGTTTCGAAAAACATGATTATTAATGAGCTAAATTGTTTGGAAAGAAATATTATTATAAGCTGTTAAAGTCATATAAGCTATTATTTACAAAGAACACTTTTTCCCTTAAACAGTTGACTACTTTTCTATGCACTAACTAAATACAAGCCTTAAATGATAACAATGGTAATTGTCACACATAACTTTAAGATAAAAGTTACTATTTTGACTAGTATATGAAATGTGTTTCTTTTCTTCACAAAAGACATTTCATTTCTTTGTTATGAATATCTAGAAAGTTTTCATTCAAAATAGAGAATGAGACACTCAATATGTGCCATGGGGATTATGTCCCACAGGAATGGAACCTTAACTAGGTGTTTCGTCTTGTGACTGATGCCTTAAGATCATGCACATAACCCTTTGTCTCCAAATATCTTACTTTGTTCCTGTCTGACATAAGAGCCTTCGGCAACTGGTTAAAGTTCTGTAATTTATTAACATGGTGAGAAAAATATACTGTACTAAAACTATTACAACTCACTTAAAGGTATCATGTGACACTGAACTTTTTGGCTAGATCTGATATCTGTACCACAACTCTGCTTATACAAGTACAAAAAAATAAGGAGGTTAGTTTGTTTCTGAGATTCTTCTTCAAGTATAAAGAGTTAATTCCAATAAAAATAACTCATTTTGCATTGAGCTCTGAAGTAAAAGTACCATTTTAATCATGGAAAGCTTAAGATTAATATTGAACATTAGCATTAGATAATAATTAATGTGAATATTATAAGATTGAACATAATAATTATCTCTACAAATACAATAAATGCGTGTTCAACGTCTCACCAAACTTAAAATATTTGTTTTCTTCCGGGGCAATGAGATATGGTGCTCTTCCCAAAGCCGAGAGAACATATTTGCGTTTTCCATGCAAAAAAGGGCAGAAAGTTATCACTATCGATGTGGTCCTTCAAAAAAATTTCACGGTTGGTGTTCAATTGACGTTAATATTTATGTCAGTGCTATAGACCAGATTCCAAAACATGCAAAGAAAATAATGATGAAATTTTACATTTTCATCTGCTGTAAATAATAAGTGCGTAATTAGGTAGGTAAATGGATTCATAGTTGTCACCTGAGTCTCTTGTAAACCAAACTAGGTTTCGACTAACAAACAAAGAAAAGATAATGATGTAAGACATTTACAAACACTATAATAGGAACAAAATCTGAAGAGGTTTAGTTTGTCACTGAGCGTTGAAACTTTAGATACAACCTGTGATTTCTTATTTCTCGTGTAGATAGTGACTCAGCCGAGACTTGCACTAGATCTAAGTTAATCTACCATTGTAGTAACTCATCAAAATTAAGAAATTTGAATGGTTAATCATCCTAGAATAACACAACTTCATTAGGAAGAAAATGTGTATACACAATATACTCATTGACTATATATAAGAACTTAGTCTTTTTGATTTTTTTCATTTAGTTGTTCTATTGTATATTTTGATTTGTTTTGTACTTTAAAGTAGTGTTTGATGTGATAGAGGTTTTCACCTGCAGAGAACAGCAGTGAAAGACACGTTGATGTTTGATTTGTGGTACTTACTGTGTGAAAGGCAGACTTAGACAGCTTGCAGTAATGGTAAAATTTACAACCTAACCTATTTAGAGGTGCTAAAAAGTGGTGTTCTAACCAAGAGTAGCACTTTCTAGGTTGTATTAATTTCATTGCTGTACTTTACAGTATTCTAGACACATTTAAGAAGATATTTTGAAAAATAAAATAATATTTTATATGTAAAGATCATGAGATTAGGGTACCTACTAGAAGTTTCTAGATAATCTTTTAGAAATTTTACATGCAAAAATATTCATCTTGGTACACATGTATGTTCTTAATTTCTCAAACTTTCTGTTTCATATGTATATACACAAGCTATAAATACTCATGATAGTGAGAAGACACAGCAGAATCTGTTTTTCATATCATCTATCAACTCTGTTAATTTAGCAGAGTAACCTTAGATTTGATGTTTTGTATTGTATTGATATGCTTTAGTTAATATAATTCTTTTTTTTTTATCTTTTTCTAAGTTCTCGTTCATCACCGGTGATAGGAAATAATTAGTTATTAAGATTGAAGTTCATCAAATAAATATTTAAATATACTTTAACAAAATATATAGAAAATATATTTAAATGAAATACAAATATAAAGTATTGTTTGTAATATCCTAAAAATAATTTTAAAATAAAAATTAATCTATAATTTAATTTTAGAGATAAATAAGATAATATCTGAATTTTTTTAACTGAAAAATTGTTTAAATATTAGTTATTCAGTTTTTATTTTTATAATATCAACTACCAATTTTCTCTCTAAGAAGATATTTTATTTATTTTTATAAAAACTATCAAATTTTTTACTCTAAAAAATGTTGTTTTTTTTCTTTTCTTTGTCTTCTCTCTAAAATTATGTCTTCTTTCTTTATCAAACTGATGATTAAAGATCACTCCTAAATTTATGGCGTTAAGTAGAGCAAAAGTATCCGATCGGATTCTTAAATAAAATTAGGTTGTCCATGATTTTAGATTTTTCGAAACTCCTTTGAGTATCTCTACTCTATAGAAGTAAGGAAAGCTAGTTTTATGTTTTTATAATTATTAATTTATTTTGAAAAAGTGAATGACATGAATGATGTGTGAGATATATTTGTGAATGCGGGTAAGAGATGTTATTTGCATATTTTTTTATAAATATTGTAATTACTTGTTTTATTAAGTATGAAATGAATGAATGAGTGTTTATGAACTGTATAATGATGTGGTGTGTGATTGAGAGACAACCGTGTTGAGTTTGTATCCTAACTCTACTAGTCATTGGAATCATAACTCTACTAGTTATTGGAATCATAAATGAAGATGGCTAGGTGGTGAGAGTCGAAAGAAGTTCATATGACTACGCCACAGTGAAAAAGAAAATCGATTGGACCAGATCATATAGATTAATATATTCATATGATTATGCTACGGTGTGAAAAAGAATCGGTCAGACCAGATCATGTGGGTTTAAGGATTCATGTGACTGCGCTACGGTGTGAAAAAGAACCGGTCAAACCAGATCATGTGGGTTAAAGGATTCATGTGACTGCGCTACGGTGTGAAAAAGAACCGGTCAAACCAGATCATGTGGATTAAAGGATTCATATGACCGCGCTAAGTGTGAAAAAGAAGCAGTCATACTGGATCATATGGAATAAGTTTATATGACTATGCTACGGTATAAAACAATACCGATTAGACCACATCGGTGTCACATGAGTGTGATGTGTTAATGATATTGTGATGTATGTGAGATGAATTACAAAAGCTTGATTTGTTGTTGTTTGGTTAAGATACAAATTTAATTTATAAAATATATATATATATATATATATATATATATATATATATATATATATATATATATTTAAACTCTCTAGCTTACCCTTGTTTTGGTTGGTGTTTGTTTTGTTTTTAAATTTGCGATGAGCGTGTATCATACGTGAACTTAGGATTTGACAGGTGGTATGAATCCTTAATGAGCTGATGAAAAAATTTAATTTTATTGTGATTGTACAAAGATATTTTTATTAAATTTTATGTGGAGAAGTATATTTTAAAATATATGATGAATGTATGGATATTTATATTTTAGTTTATTATAAAATTTCTGTGTAATAAAGTTTCTATTATTCGAGAAAAATATGATATGTTACATTGATTAGATTTAAAGATTATAAATTTCATTAATTTATATATGTATACTTGTAAATACATAGTTATCACAAACTTTTTATATGAAATATTTATTTGTTGTTCATTTTTTTTTGGCAAATCTAATGTTTTATAATACAAAAATATTAGGTTGTTCTTGCTAAATTATTTAGCCTCCATTTGCTTCCTGATGTCGATTTCCATTTGCTTCCTGATGTCGATTTGAAGATGGTCTAAATACGAAGAAAGTCCACCAATCTAAGAATAAAATAATAATTAAATGTAAAAATCGAGATAAATCTTTCACTTCTATATCATAACAATAATAATAATAATAATAATAAATTTAATAAAATTTAAAATAATAATAATAAAATAATATAAAAATAATAATAATAAACATTAATAATAAATTTATAAGATAATAATAAAAATAAGATAATATAAAAATGAAATATTAATGATATTAATATTAAAAACTAAAAATAAAAAAATAATAAAATTGAAAAAAAAATAAAATTAAATTCATTTATCAAATAATAATATTATTAAAAAAATAATTTAATTTTAATTTTAATTTTAATTTAAAAATAATTTATAATCTTATAATTTCCTCAATTAATATTTCATTAATCACACTTAATAAATTAATTATATTTAATTTTAAATTAATTTTAAATACAATTTCATCTATTAAAAAAAATTACCAATTACATACATCACATTACTTACAAATTTTTATAAACTTTTCATTCAAATCTCATTATCTTTTCCTTAATCCAAACAATTAAACTTTACAAACATTTTCATCTCAAATTCACTCTCTTAAATCAACTCCTTAATCCAAACAAAACATTAATGTGATAAATAATTGTGATTTTTTTTTATGAATATATCACATTACTTTTTTTTTTTAATTTTCAGAAAGTTATCTATTTACAACAACTAAAAACTTGATTCTCAAATATGAAAAAGTTGTTTCTATCTTTTTTTTTTTTAGATTTAATAGTTATAATGAATAACCAAGAGGTGATAGTTTGATACTGAATAATGATTCTTTGAATATATATGACATTATCTTCTTTATATTCATTATAACATAAAATGCTAATTTGAAATCTCTCACATTTTGTTACCTTTTATTTCTTATTAAAAAATATTTTATATTAAGATAATAAAAACTATTTTGAGGTGTTTGATTTTAAATGATATTTTTTCCACATAAATAAGGTATTTAAAAACTAGTTTAATTATATATAGAGTTGCAATATATTACAAACAATACTTTTTTTTTACTATTTTTAATATTATTTTTACTTTTTTGTTCAATAATATATTTTTTAACACTTTATATTGTTAATAAAATATATTTACTAACTAAATGCTTATATTCTATAGTATTTTAATAGATTATTTTAAAATTATTTTGACATTTTATTCAATAATTTTATATAATTGTAATAAACTTTACTTTAGTTTTCAATATCTGACAAGCAATGATTTTGCTTCCGAAGAAAAAACCTGATAAAATTATTATACTGATAGTAGTATATTAAAAACCATATAATAATGTAATATAAAATAATGATTGTTCTTTAATTTTTTTTTTTCTATCCTTCCTATTGAAATATATTGTGGAGATGGCAAGAGATTGCAACATCCAATAAATGTTTAATTTTTTTAGAGGATCAAATAATTTTTTTCAAATATCTTTAACATATTTTTCTGTACAGAAACATATATTTTAATATAAGTGCTGAATGCTTGATCCTATTTCAAAAGTAGCAGTATAATGTCAGAAGAAGCATGCTGCAGAAATAGAAGCTAGAAAAATGAGCATGCATATGTTGCAGAGTGAGAAAAGACATGGAGAATTTGTCCTTAGGCCAAACCTCTTTTCTGCATGAATATGATCTGATTCCATTCATTTGGTGGCTATTAATTGAGTTTTGATTAAACATATATGCAATGAACATTTTCTTAACCACAGACAAGCACTGTGTGAAGAAGGTATATGAATGAATAAATATATGCATGTTGGTCTTTACTACAGACACTCATTAATGGACATAAGGGTATGGACATTATCACACTCATTCTTCATTCTTGGTACCAAATTATTGAGCCATGAATCATGATTTGATTCTTCTTCTTTTCAACCAAATAAAAAATCACTTCTTGTAGAACACAAAATGTTTCATTTCTGAATTGTAATGTGTTTCAGAAAAAAAAAAAAAAAAGAAATCACCCCCACAAAA
>Ga0209700_101325_pt1 | contig 50846 bp, 28 predicted proteins | sample SiratroredBW_FD_187528 | JGI IMG/M metagenome (GOLD analysis project Ga0209700, IMG submission 187528) | Root nodule microbial communities of legume samples collected from California, USA - Siratro red BW (SPAdes) (version 2) | ecosystem: Host-associated > Plants > Roots > Nodule | place: USA...
TTTTTTTTTTTTTTACTTTTAGATTATGCAATAAAAAAAATATTCAGATCGCTCGATTCAAAATCTTTTCTAAGAAACTACATAAAACAATATTTTTTATATTTCTTGGTGCATATAAAGATGTAAGAAAAAAAAATGGAGTTGGGAATTTTCTCAAATTAATCAACACTCCCTTTTACATTTTAGATTGTATTTTTAATAGAGTGTAAATGGACACCACTTGTAAAATTCGGAATAGGCAATCCACGATATAAAACTTAGGGATCTAGACGCCTGGTGGATTTGTATTGTATGGACAAAATGGGTATTTGAATTTATCCTTACGGATAGGGATAGATCCAAAATGGATATTACGAAAGTCAATAGACAAAAATTCAAGTGTTTGAGTCTACGTAATTAAGATAATAAATATGTAATATAATTAAGCATATTCTATTGACAAAAATGTTAATAACTAAGTTTTAATTCTCAAATAATTTATAATCAAATCAATATTTGAGGAAGAGTAATTAAATATTATAATGCAATTATTTATAATAAAAAATTAAGGGTGGTCAAGCCAACATACTAAGATATGTAAAATAACAGATTAAGTTAGTGTTTTGTGTTTGTAGTAAACCCGTTCTTAACCTCTAGTAGAATCACTGTAATTTTTTTTCTTATGATGAACAAAAGAAAGTTATAGATTAAAACGACATTGTAAGATATAAGGCTGTTGATTAGTCAAAAGGTCTGGTATGTTATCTCTAACATGAAATATACTTTATATATTATTTCCAAATTTAAAAATTTTTCTTACACGTGAACCTTTATATCAACCATTATGCCATCAAAATAAAAATCACAATATCGCATCACTAATCAACCAGCACAACAATCTATAAACCATTATCGCATCTTGCTCAACCAATTAAGGAAAATTTTTAAAAATGGTGTAATTTTCGCAAAAAATTAACAAAAATGAGTATATTTAAAAAAAATATCCTAAACCCTAAAAAATCACCTATATGAGTAAGATTTGACGGCATGAGACAAACTCATTTAAAAAAAAAAGTTATGTTTAACACACGACTTTGATAAGAAATAAATAAAAATAGGTAATGACATAGTGCATGGAGGATGTTGGATTGTATGGAAATGAAAGGGTAAATGTCAGTTTCAAATATATTTAGTGGGCCCAAAGAAATCTTGGTTAACCAGGAACAATATTGTATTGTAAGGAACATGTTAGTATGAAAAATGAAAAAACAAGTCATGATGATGATCCGTGTAAGTATCAATAGTTGTTAAAGACCAAACATGAAATTATTGACCCAAAGAAGAAGCAACATGCTGATAAGAAGGTTAAAGTTGGAATTGGTCAAAAAAAAAATAATTATGAAGTTATGACAATGCAGCAACTTCTCATAAGCCAACCGTTCTACTGAAGGCATTGCAAAACTATTATGAAGGCTACAATTCAAATTGCATCGGGGCATACACTTGAGGTACTTATTCTGTAATATTTGGTGCATATGTGCAATTTGAGGACACTTTATTTTAATTTCTTTCTTGTTTATCGGAGGTCAATGCACACTCAATTTATATACAGTATTAACCTATTGCTTTATTGCATATAATTTGTATGGATGTAGTGCAAAGGCCACATATGAGTATGAATCAGCTAGAAGGAAAGTTGCATCTTTAATAAATGCTTCTGATTCTAGAGAGATTGTATTCACAAAAAATGCTTCTGAAGCTGTCAATCTTGTTGCTTATTTTTCGGGGTTGTCAAATTTAAAACCAGAAGACAGGATACTTCATTGTACATTTATATTTTTAAAATTAACTTATTTGTCCAACTAATTTTAAACATTTTCTTAGAACTTATTTACATACCCTTACCCTTACCTATCAGTTTGGTCCTTACTGCGGTGTTACTATACTGTGTTTCCTCATCACAGTGACTTCATTTTTTTCTGCTCCTTGTTTGTCCTTTTCATTATGAAAAAGCATCATCTTATCTTGGATTATGGTATCCTTTCCACGATTCACCACCAACCATTTGCCCAACCATGTAGACTTCATTGAAATCGAAGTGTCCATACAGTTTACAAAAGCTATTCGATTTTGGTTTCTAACATTGTGCCACCAATTGAAGATCGATGGAGTTGGTAGGGAATATTATGCAAGAGTCAAGCTTAAAGGATAAAAACAAAATTTAGACTGGAAGTGTCTTTGTGTATTAACATAATGTTTGTTTCGTACAAAACTTATAACAATATCATAGGAGTGAAAATCTAACACATGCAGCTCTTAAAAAAATGAAGTTTCCAATTGCAACTGCTTCATTGCTCCCAAGCAATAAGATTTCTAATGTATGACTACGAAGAAGAATTCAGACCTTTTAGCTTCGATTTGGTTGACTCAAGTTCTTCTACCCAACACAAATTTTGATAAAATAAGAAAAAAGAAAAAGAAAAATAATAATAACAATCAGAATTTTATAGCACTTTAGCGTATTAATTTGTTCCAAGAATGAAGTGGGAAGAACACTATGAAAGGGTGAGAAATCTTACTCTGCTCCATTGCTGTTGCTGCTTGGATGGTTGTGCGCAAAAATAAGTTCCCATTCTTCCGATACACAGCCTACATTTCATAGCAGGAGGTAAAGGAAAATTAAAAAATAAAAAACAACAACGAAATAATTGAAATAGTAAGAATCTACAAATAGAATACAGTGCCTCTAGGGTTTTTTTTTTTTTTTTTATGCAGCAATTTCTGAACCAACTGAAAATAATCTCCTAATACTTCTAATAAAACATTTTCGAAAACGAAGTTTAGAGATTAAATCCTAAGTATAACACTAGTATTTAATCTTCGGATAAGTGCAATTACAACAAGTAACAATCTATATAAACGAATGGTTTATTGTTATTCTACCTTGGGAGGGCTAAAGTAATAGTTACTCTAAGTGTTTGTATATATAACTAAACCACAAAAAAACTCTAACCTATGTCTGAACTTGAAATGGCTAGAAAAATTCAGATTGAAGGAGAAAAAAGGAGGTTACTCTGGAAGAAGGTTGGTTGTTGAGCTCGGCTAAGGCGACTTCGTGGAGCCGCAATTGCTTTGTCAGATCAGCAGCAATTGGCGTGGAGGTTGAATTGCTTGAAGAAGGAGATATCGATGCCATTTACAACAAATATTGAATATCTGAATATGAATGAATGTCTCTGAGAATTGATACCAAAGGTTCTTCCGATGCTTATAGAAACGGAGATGCTCTAAGGTAACTGCGAAATTAGAATTTATAACATAGCGCGACCACATGATCTATGGGCCAAGTCTAGCCTGTTAAATGCAGGTCCTTGAGCCCGTTTAAACCCGCAAATACTGGGAGCCATTCTTCCTGCGCCTCCATTCTTTCTCCCTTCACCTCCGTAGACTTAGCGTAATAACTATTGTAATTTGTGCCGTTAATGAAAAAATTAAATAAATCATACATCTTCTCACCTCTTAATACAGAATAAGAAAAATTATATTCTAGATTTGCACTTTTAGTTATGTGCAATTTGGATGACATAAATATACAATAAGGGTTTAATTCAAATCATAAACATTTATATCATCCATTGTAATAAACATGTAAAAATATAAAATTTAAAAAAGTATTTTTATCATTCTACTTTTAAAATATAATATATATTTTAATAAATAAAAAAGTGCTGATAGATGATAGATGGGATTTTTCAACTCATCTTGATTAATAAATGGGTTTAACCTAATTAATTTATAACAAACCAGATTGACCTGTTTTTAGAAATTAAATAAAATTAGTTATTTTTTTATTCGTTTCAATTCATTAGTATTTAAAAAATTATAATAAAATAAATTAGCTGAGTTCAGATTAATCGGATATCTAGTTGTAGAAGTAAATTTTTTTATTAAAAATAAATACAAGCATATCATTAAAAGAGTGAAAACGACAACGTACTTTAGTAATTGCATTATACCAATTGAATAATAGCAAAAGAGATGTAGGGAAATGGATTTTAAAAATAGAGTGCTTCATCGGGTTGGATTTAAGGAATTTTGGGTAATTGCTTCCTGCACCACACATTTTCTTCCTGTATCCCATTAGAATAACTGAATAGATATTTATAGCCTTGTTAATGAAGACAAAAAAAGGTTAGGATATTTCCGAAAACATTTTCCATAAGAGATTGGATTGTGGGGGTATGAAATCTATTATGGAAAATGTTTTCCGTAAGAGATTTTTATATTATGGAAAATGTTTTCAGTAAGAGATTTTTGTATTATGGAAAACATTTTCTATAATAGGTTTTTGTATTATGAAAAACATTTTTTGTAAGAGAGATTTGTATTATGAAAAACGTTTTCTCGGTAAGAGGTTTTTGTATTGTGGAAAACGTTTTTCATAAGAGGGTTTTGTATTATGAAAAACGTTTTCCGTAAGAAGATTTTGTATTAGTGAAACACCCTCTTACGGAAAACCTTCTCCGTAAGTCACTTTTCCACTTTCATCCCCACTATGGAAATACTTTTTTGTAAGCATTTTTCCTACCCCCACACCACTACGAAAATGATTTTTCGTCAGTTTCCACCTTCGTAGCCTCCTACAGATTACGTTTCCCATAACGAAATCCCTTCCAACCTATTTTAACAATCTCTCTGCATCCCTACAGCAGCCATTAAAAGCACCCAAACATAAACCCACTTACCTCAAAATGGTACTAGACAACCTTCTCTTCCACCACCGCCATCATTGCCAGAAAATGCAGCTCGAATAATTTCACCTTTTTCATTTCTGGCAAGAACAACGGTGACATATTATATGACTGATGAGGTGCAGGACGCAATTGGGGGGTGCAGGAAGCAATTGTCGGAATTTTAGGTTCGATTTAAGGAATTTGCAAAAGTACAAATTTAAACACCAATCAAGCTGATAAAAAAAAAAAAACAATCAAAATCGGGTTCGTTTTCTTCAAGTTGGATATGACTGAATTCAACCTATTGAGAGTGTTTTGTGACGATATCTGTTATTTAATGAGTAGAACTTGATCTAAAGAGACATTTTCAACCCAACAAATAAAAAGATATTTTCAATTGAAATAAAATAGTTATTTTTTTACACAAAAAAATGTTCTTTATATAAAATAAGCAAACATTATGATTTTCAGAGATCAGCCCCAAAGGATGAGGAAGCCAATTCATGAAAAGAAAAATGCAAATAAAATTAGTAGCCCAATCTTAGTAATGTTATCGATGATAATAAGAAATTCATACAAAAATGTAGATTTTGAAAATTTCAAACTAGAACAGCTTTATCAAATCAAACATCTTTTTGTTTTTGTTTTAAGAAAAATCCGTTTCCAAAATTAAAAAAAAAAAAAAAACTAATTGAATGGTCATTTGCTTAGACCTGGAAGACAAAACAGTAAAATTAAAATTAGAAAAATGAACTTTGAGTAACCTACAATATAAAACAAAATACCTGAGGATATACATAAATACATTCTATCTTCAACCTTACAAGTGACTTAACTAAGGGCCTATGCCAGGGCTCAAGTCCAAGTCCTGTATATATACGGGTCTAGTATGTAATAGTTCCCTCTCCTACGTGTAAATAACACATTTCCCTACTCACTTTTCAATTTCCTGTAGTTATTGTGACCAAACTTAGATGTTGTCATTATGAATGTTGTCTTTTTTGTTTCCTGCTTTGCTTATCTATTTTTCACCAAAAAAGGTTGCTTATTCTATGGTTAAAAAGAATTCCGAATCCTTAAACACTACCCAGCAACTAGATATTTCCTTGCAGCAATGCCACTGTGTGTCAGGGCTTGTAGTTGGTGGACATTGAGAATGTCATGCCTCAAGAATATACTTTTGGCCACCTAGCATGTTTCTTAAGCTCTCCTATTCACATGAAGTTCCTTTCGACAACCATCTTGAGCACCTCCAATTTTTGGATGATCTCCGGACTCAGCAGATCCCTTGCTTCCCTAATGAGGGTACCTTCTCTACTCAAATGATAAGCATCCACTACACTCTTTATCCAAGTGTGAAGCTTCTCTGGAGTCCTGAAAAAAATATTGAGAAAAAAGTTATTGCAATTGAATTCTGTTTCAAGTTATTTTATGCTCTGACATCTAATACATACGTGTACAAATTATCCACATCCTTTCCTTCAAGTTCTTCTCCAGGTGTAAATGCATCTTTGAGGGCAGACAGTTGCTCTTCAGGATCATCGATTTGAATAAGATACTTAACTATTCTAATCTCTTTTGGCACGATTCTCTGAAGATTTCCAACTGCAGTTTTGTATAAGTGATAGAGGATATCCTTTACCTACAAATCAATGTTTCATTTTACAAGCTAAAATACGACAGTAGGAAATAGCAAGTATAATATATAATGACGAAAAAATTACAATATAATTTTCTAGGCAATTAGAATATAAATCTGAAATTGTTAGATTAGTTACAATCAAATTGGACCTATAATTACATTCAGTCAACAAGATACTCATTGAAAATTTCTAATCATCCATGTTATTGAAATTAAAAAAGAAATATAGCACACAAAGAAATTAAGGTCACCATCAAATTACCTCATCTTTCATCAGGTCCGACTCCTTCGCAGCTGACCAAGCTTTGGTGATCATCAATACCAATGTTGAGTCAAGTTCTTTTTTTTCAGCCAAATTGTCTATCTTCCTGCAGGCAGCATCAAGCGAAGGAGAATTGATAATATCTTGGAATTTCAACTCTGCCGCATTTACCTGTTCAATGCTTTCAGTTGCAGCATCATAGGCTTGTACAGCAGCCAAGCACGCGTTTCCAAGTTTTGCCAATTCTTGTAACACAAAAAAAAAACACATTATAGGTTAGAAAGTGTAAATCAATTACAAATGCAAGCTTGAACTGTCCCATGATAGCAACACATTTCTTAACATAAGGCATCCGCCACATTATGTTGGCTAACAATCAGAATTCCTCCCAGCCTACCCAGAGAATATCCTCATTTCTCCTAATGATGACCTTATAAGTATGCTTCAATTTCAAAAGTACTTTTGCTTCTACAAATTTAATATTTGATGTTTCATGCAGGTCATAAATTTGAGTTTGTCCTACCAGAAAAAAAAAAAATCACTATCTGGTTATACTCATAGAAAGAAAGAATCTGAACTAATCAAACCTGACATGGCTTGACCATGTACCTTACCATACAAGAAAACCTGATGAAACATTCAGAAAAATTGGACAAAATCCAGAAAGTTATTTCAAACATCAACTTAGATACTAAAAGCTAGCAAAATGAAGTCCTACCATTTTGCTTTTCTTTGTTATCATAGTAGGATTCCGCTACTGTATGAAGGTGAATAAAGAACTCCTCTGTAAAATCTTTCCGACGCTTGGAGACAATCTCATTAATTTGTGAAGGATCCCGTTTTACCACCTCAAGAAGCTCATTGTGTCTCTGCACATCCTCATCTATCTGCACAAGAGAATTCCAACCCTAATCAATCCTTATTCTTGTTTCTTATCCTCTAATGAATGTAGATCATGGTAAGACTGTGCATAGAAAATACAATAAGAAGCTAGGAAGGAAGCATAAATACAACACAAGAGGATACCTTATGACAAGTACAGACTACAAAACATTTAAAAATTAATAAGACAACACATAATATTAGAACATGAATCTACGAAATCGGTATAAACTTAACATAAAATCAAATCTTAAATCAGAAGAGAGAAACAAAATCTTAAAATTATCACAGTTTTTATACAACAGCAAAACCTAAACCTAATCTTTCTGAGGTAAATAACATTGTTCGCATGACGTCATGGCCTCATTGAACTCTGTTAAAAAAATCTCTTAGGAAGATTCGATATAGTATTTATATTTTACAGATATAACAAAGGTACTATAATTTGCCTAATTAGTATAATATCCTCATATGCATTGGCATGCAAGTTTCAAGAACAGGAACAGCAAGAACTGGAGGGCCAATTGTCGGGTAATATACTATCTGTAGACCCATCTTTGCATGAATATTTGAAGCGTGATTCATAACTTTGTGGGAAACTGAACCCAACTCACTACTATTCTGAGGTATTCAGACTAAGTATTCTATGGATAAAAACTTGACTACTATTTTATTATTCTCCAATCAAAATTGAAAGTTTCACATCGATAATCTGCACAATCCTTTAATGCAAACCTTTATTACGAAGATTATAGAGGAAACCCTCCAATCTTGATAGGAGAAACTGTATCTAAGTTTAGTCTTAAATAAAATACAAACAGAATTATATACAGTTCCTTCAGAGACTTTGGTGGTGTTTTCTAGAGTTTCACCTCAATAATCCTCATAGTGAAAGTTTCCATTAAATGTAACACACTTGCATAAAAAACACATAGTATTAGTTATTCCGTTAACATTCAGAAACAAAAGAGACCTGTTTGAGCTTCCTTGCAAGGCGTAGCAAGTTTTCCTTCATGGCGGGATCCTCTTCGGCATCGGCTCTTTCGTGACAGCGCGCAAAAAAGTGAGGCCTGAGGTTGTTCCATTCTCTGCTGAAAGCCAGCAACCTTCTCCAATCGGTTGGGGTGGGTTTGTCCACCATGAAAACCCCAATCAGCTTGTCACACACTCTATGCATTCGGCTCTCGTCCACCGCCTCACAGGAACGGCCGTCACTAACAGTCGCACGGGGTCGCAATCCTCTTCTTCCTGCGTCGGAAATCGCAATTAAAACGACACAGTTTACGGCGTTGAAATTCACAGAAGCTGAAATTGTTGGTGCTTAGTACTTACTCTCGAATTTTAGTTGGCTGCGGACGATGAAACGCGGGAACGGAACGGAGGATTTGAGGTTTCGAACGAAAGCTGCGGGGAGTGTGGGAACGGAGAACCTTGGTGGAAGAATCGCGTTGGCAGTGCACAACTCCATTAGAGTCAGAGAGAGGAACAACTCACTCGCCGGAGACGGAGAAAGACAAGGGTAGAAGAAGGGTTTACGCTTGCTTCTAGTTTGAAGATTGGACCAGGATATTGATAGTTATAAATTAAAAAATTAAAAAAAAAATTGAGTAAAAAAATTCAGACACCGAGATCATTAAAATTAAGAGATTAAAGTTATAAAAGAATGTGTTAACAAAATTATGAATATAAAAATTAAGAAATTTAAATTATGAAAAAGAATATGCGAATTAAAATTACAAATTTTATAAAATATAATGGTCGAGATTACAATTAAACCTTTTAGGATCACAAATTTGAAAAAATAAAATTTATAGAATGAAAATAAACTAGGTTAACAAAAGTGGTCATATAGTAATCCAAAATTGGCGCGTGTTAAATATAAACATCTTTATGTCTCGTTACTGTAATTTTCATTGGCTTTAAGGATTGATCTTTTTAGAAGAAAAATTATGTCTTCTTATGTATGAGAGATTAAAAAGAAATTTACACTTTAAATATATAACGTGAAAACTTAAAAGATTAAAAAAATAATTAGATTTTTTTTATTCAGCTTTCGAGGACCATAATGAGACACGTAGGCAAAGAGAAACATGGTGGTAGGTAAAATATTAGACTAACTTTAGTAAATAAGTAAGTAAATAAGCAAACTTTTAGTTAAGATGTATATTAGACTGTCATAAGTTTTGCATAAAATAAAATATATATGGTTTGAATATAATATATGAAAAACTTATACATGGTTAAACTTATAGGGGTTCAATAAAAACTCTCTAAACGTAATTATCTATTTAAAAATTAAACTCAGAAATACTAATTAAGCTTTATCAATTTTGTATAATTTGATATTCATTTAGTTGTATACAATGATTAAACTTTGATAATTTACTAAATTTTAAAATAAAGTTTATGACAAGTTTTGTGTGGAGATAAAAATTATCAAAATATTCAAAACCGGTTAGATTAAGTCTATTAAAAAATGTTTAAAGAGATTTTTTTTTTCTTTTTATCTAGCAGAAATTGACGTTCTACTTTTAATAAGCAAATTTTATTTGATATCATTCATTTTTTTTTTTGTTCAAACTGCATTATGAAATAAAGTTTACAGCATTTGTTGCAGATGTGGGAGGCATTGTTCCGAAGGACATTGTTTGAAAGTTTTGAGACCATTTTGATAATTTTTCTGCTACTTCAATTACTTGACGGTTTAAATTGACATAAAAGTGTCAATTTTTTTTTTTAAAATGCAATTGAAAAGAAACTAAATTAATTTTTAAAAATACAATAATTAAATAAATTTTTTTAAAAGTTAAAGATCAAAATAAATGTAAAAAAATAGGTTAAAGGATGGAAGACTAAATTTGGCCTAAAAGTTCCGTATGCATGGGTGTGGTTATTAAGTTAATATTAATATTAATAAAATTTTGAGTGAAGTATGTTTTAGGTTGTTACATTAAATTTTAGTGATTAAATACAATAGTTTTGGTTGTATTTTTAAAATTGGATAGGTTTTTTTCCCGGTCAAATTGACTGAAGGAAAAGGTGAGGGATCGAATCTACTGCATTATGAGAACGAAACCATTGTATTAAATATAGGGAATGACACCAATTTTGATCAAAACTTAATTACTCAAAACACACCCGCTATAGAATTTGATATATATATAAATAATGGTCTAATTTTTTTTTTCTGAAATATCTTAATCCATGACTATTTAAATATATCATATTATTTATTATTGCACATATTTTTAACAGTGTTAAATTAGGGATTAGGTGAGTGAATTAACTCACATATTTGTATTTTATGTGTTATCAGTTTAAATTCCTAATCTCATCCAAAGTTTTTCAATTCTATGTTCTTCTTTAATTATATTATTGAGAGGTATTATGTGTTTGACATAGTTAAATTTTTAAAAAGTTTTTCATTATATTATTATTGATATAGTAATATTTTATTTCTCTTTCTTATTTTTATAATTCCAAAAATTACACTTATTTTACTTGTGTATTTAGTTATAAGCTTAAATTTCATAAATAAATTTATTTTCAAAATTATCGTATTATTATATGTTATTTTTATCATTAACATATAACTGTATACTATTACACTCATTTTTCTTATTCAATATACTTAGTCGTAAATACATTATTACAAAACATGATCAATTTTTTTAAGTCATTATTTTATGTTTCGTTTAGATGGAAGTTAGGGTTAGAAAGGAAATAAATGACGTGAAAGAGAGTGAAAAATTGGATTATTTGGATGTTGAGAAGGTGAGTGACATGATTACATAAAATTTTAAATTGTCTCCTCAAATTTACATAGAGATATTAAATAAAAATTGAGTGACATGATTACATGAAATTTAATAATTGTTTATTTATTATATGTCCCGAGGAAATATTATACTTACCTATAATTTTGTAAGAAAATTCAGTCCACTAAACAAGAAATCCCAATTCCATATATATATATATATATTTATATATTCATTCAGAATCTATATCTTTCGGACAGAGTGGCAATTTTTTCAGAAACCGCAGCCATACATACTCCAAAGAATACAACGGTGACTACTGCAAGGGCTTTCACCCCTCTGCGACAGGTTCACTATATCGTTCGTACCTTTTTCGATTATTTATTTATTTTTATTTTTGTAATTAATCCACGTTCTTGAGATTTTCATTGTAGACTAAAACCTTGTGCATGATATGTAATCCTTGTTCTTTTTTATTTTCTTAAATGGTCTGTATTTGCCAAGTTCATGATTCGTGGATACCTATTCGTGAACTTAGGACTTCGGTTGAATTGAATTTCCAGTACAGTTACTTGTTCGATAATTGTGATTATATAACATAGTTATTTATGTAAAGCTTTTCCTATTGATGCCAAACATCTCAAATATAAATTACCATTTTGCAGATTTTGTTGTTGTTGTGAAGTTGGCAATGGAAGTTTTGCTGCCAAAACTTCCTTCTTTCAAATTTCCTAGTCCCAGTCATTGCTGCTCGATCACTATTAGGAGCTCATCGTTTGTAAGATTTGGGTTCCGTCGCGTATCGTCTCTCTCTGTGTCTGCATCAACTGTCAACGAAGCTGTAGCTGAACCAGCTGTTGGCTCCCCATCTTTGGGGCACTCCACCCGCCCCCACTTTCCTATACTTCACCAGGTGTCTGTTTTTTGCTTGTTATCCTCAATTTTGTTTTACTAAGTGTAGCTGTGAATGTGTAGAAGTGTTTGGTTAATCAGGGTTTGAATTTTCAATCTGGTTATTGCGTTACAAATTTAATTCTTGACGGATGGGCAAGCTTAGACCCTCTTAATCATAACAAGAATATGTGCTGTAGAGATTGAAATCTTGACAGTCGAGTCTCAAACACTTATGGCATGTTTGGATTCTCATCTGAGATCCTCATTTGTGTGTGGAACTGCAAAAGCAACAAAGAGTTGCTTCGATTGGATGCCACAGAAGTCAAGGGTTTCTAATTCATCTCCCCATATCTTTGCTGATGTCTCAAGAAGTATTCTAGAGTGCAAGTCTAACTGTTTCATCTGTGCCTTGTTGTTTTCTGAGCAATATGTTGGCTTATTGGACAAAGTCTATTACTTTTTGCCTAGTCAAAGTGAAGTTGAAATAAATAGTCTTGTCATAATATTAAATTACTCACAGTAAAATTGTTTACCTTGTTTTCTCATTTCAAGTTAGCTCGCTAATTTTTTAATTGTATACCTGAAATTTCGGATGTTGTTGTGGTACTTATTTTTAGAAAGTGGACTTTAACTTTAATTTAACCTGACAAAATCAGCTTATAAGATAAGTTTTGCAACACTTGTATATTATAATTTGGTTATATCTCTAGCAGATGTAAGATCTCTCCAAGATACCCTCATGTAGATGACTTGACATCTTAAGCGTGAGATTCAATATTTTTGGCTGGTCGATAGTAGCCCAAGAGTGGATAACTTGATAGGATGAACAAATCTTACAAGGATTAGCCTTGATACCATCTTGTTGTGTGTTATTGTATATCAACAATTGGAAGTTTTAACATTCAAGAGGTTAGATTTTGCTGTTAGGTTTTGCTATACTTGTTGCTTCAGTTATATACATGTTGCTTAAAAGGATTGCCTTTACTGATTGCCACCTCAACATACCATGCGGGGCGACCTTGAAAAATGAAAACTAAAGCTTTTAGTGATACCTTTCAAGGCCTCACAGTTCTCGATCCTCTTCCAAACTAATGTAACTGAAGCAACACGTATAAGCAGCACCCACAAACAAAACCTAACCACTTGAACATTAAAACTTCCACTTATATATTATATTTAGTCATATCTCTAGTTGATGTGAGATCTTCAATACATATTATAAAGTTGTGATACTTTACCTCACTCCACAGGAAGTAAATGGCTCAAAACTTGTTTACTTAGACAATGCAGCAACTTCTCAGAAGCCCACCGCTGTATTGAAGGCATTGCAAAACTATTATGAAGGCTACAATTCAAATGTGCATCGAGGCATACATTTTTTGAGGTACTTATTGTGTAATATTTGGTACACGTGCAATTTGAGGACACTTTATTTTAATTTCGTTCTTGCTTTATCGGGAGGTCAATGAACACTCAATTATATACAGTATTACTCAAATAACTCATTGCTAGTGTATAATTTTTATGGATGTAGTGCAAAGGCCACAGATGAGTATGAATCAGCTAGAAGGAAAGTTGCATCTTTTGTAAATGCTTCTGATTCTAGAGAGATTGTATTCACAAAAAATGCTTCTGAAGCTATCAATCTTGTTGCTTATTCTTGGGGGTTGTCAAATTTAAAACCAGAAGACGAGGTATTTCATTGTAGATCTATATTTTTAAATTCACTTAATTTTTCAACTAATTCTAGAATCATTTTATGCATTTTCTTAAGACTTGGAGAGTATTAAGGTTTAATTAAATTTATCAAAAATATTGTTTTTGAAGTAGAAATTTTAATTGATGGGTGAGACATTTGAGCTTCTTTGTAATCACTTAATCTTGTCTTTCTATAATTAGCATACACAAAATGATTTTTGTTCATACTGCCATTGACTGCAACTTGTGTACTTGTAAAATCTTTAGTTTTATACTATTACAGATCATACTTACAGTTGCTGAGCATCACAGTTCGATTGTTCCTTGGCAACTAATTGCTAAAAAAGTAGGGGCTGTTTTGAAATTTGTGGATTTAAACCAAGATGGAATTCCAGATATAGACAAATTGAAAGAACTGTTCTCAAGGAAGACCAAAATAGTTGTTGTCCATCATGTTTCAAATGTGCTTGGTATGTTTCTGACCATGATGGTTCATGTTGATAATTCCAATTTAATTAATGATGCCTTGAATTTATGCTGTTGAAGATCAGGTGCCTCAAGGGTTAAGTTTGTAATTTTTCAACATTGATCCTCATTGGTTCACTAGCTGATTTCTAAAATCCCTCACTGTTTCACAAAAATGTCAATAGGTTTCAAAGGCATATATACTGGAACATTGAAAATTTGACTGCCTTGAATTTATACTGATCTCTGAGCTAACATGATGAGTGCATGAATAGGCACCTATCATAACATCATACTAAATGTTCTCTTGAATTTGGGATGGGTCCAACTAAACCCCAAAAACTAGTTTTGGTAGTGAGGATTGGCCAAACTTTTATAATCTCTACTTTGGTATTATTAATGTGAGATCTCAAGACCCCCTTGCACACCCAGGATTGGACAATTGTGGACATTGTAGGATATTCTTATAATGTATTGAGAAAGCCATAGGGTGAAAATCGTGGGGTTGGGTAAAGTTTTAGACAGTTGAGGGTAACCCTGATACTGTTTTGAAGTTGGGTTGAGTCTAACATAATCCCAAAAGTTAACTCATGAAGTGAGGAATCTAAGCCTTTTTAATATTTACTTTGATCACATATATATAGTCGATGTGAGATCTCGGTCTCAATATGTTTTAAAATTTAATAAACATTCAAGTGTTTGTCCACTTTGAATGTAAACTTAATATTCGTTTTGAATGTTAGTGGATAAAAAATCTTTAGTGGAAGTAAAATGTTAGTGGATAAAAAATCTTTAGTGGGATTGTTAGTGGAAATTTACTCTTCTGTTTGAAGCGTTGCCTAGCTTAGCCTATAAACAGCAATCTCTTGTAACATTCCCAGACACAATTGACGTATTAATGAAATAGTGTTTCTCGACTTTGAAAGCTTTCCTCTTGTTTTTTGGTTAAAAACTTTATGGCACTGGTATGTCGCAGTTAAGGTAATACTTTCCTTGGTAACTTTGGTTCAATTGGCAGATCACAGTTTAGGTCAAGTTCCTCTTTCTTTCTTTTACCTGTTTTTGAAATGATCTATAAGTCATTTTTCACATCCATCTTACCTGAAACTTGTGTTACTGCATAAGCCCATCAGGTTGGGAAGAACAGTCCATCCCTTTCTCACAGTGTGGACAAACTGGGCACTGGTGTTTATAGTTTTGAAAGCTAGATCAGACCTTACTGTCCAACAAGAAAATCAGTGAATAAGTCCCATGTCCGGTCCAAATAAAGCACATGAATATTACTGAGACCTTCGATGACAACAAAGCATTAGAACTTAGTGCACGTATGATATCACAACAGTCCCCCAATTCACCACTCTTTGCCCTTTCAACCTGTAATTTTTCGTATTTACAATAGAATGTGTAGCTGAAATGAGTGAGATTTCATATATTTTGTACTCTGCTTTTATGTAGCTTCTGTCCTTCCTATTAGAGATATTGCACACTGGGCACATGATGTTGGAGCAAAAGTTCTTGTAGATGCTTGTCAGAGTGTTCCACACATGATGGTTGATGTTCAGAGCCTTAATATTGATTTTCTTGTTGCTTCTTCTCACAAGGTAGGAGGACTCTTTACATATTTTTGCACTGTAACTATTACGAAATAGTATTAAGTTATCAAAAACGTGTTTCAGATGTGTGGGCCTACGGGGATTGGATTCTTATACGGTAAAATAGAACTCTTGTCTTCCATGCCTCCATTTTTAGGTAAGTTATTAGGTGTGGTTACTTATATCTTCCCATCAAATAAGAACAACCTACTAAAATGCAATAAAATAAAACAGGGTTTTTTGGTCTGAGAAAGCATTTCTTTTTTCATTTTTAATTATGAAAATGAAACCTTGTTTTCACTTGGTTGTCTTTTTTCAAATATTTGTATAAGAAACAATGAGAACAATTTTTTTTTTCTTTTTTGTTTTCAGTTTTGCCTATTTAGAAAACAAAGTAAAAGCAATATTTTTTTTGTAATTAAAAGTGAAAGCAGAAAATAAAAATAGACAACCTTTTCTCATACTAAACAGACCCTAAAAGTTCTTGTTTTGTTTGGCTCCATGTTAATGAGATTGACTTATTGTTGTTAATCTCTACCTTTAATTGGATTAGGTGGTGGTGAAATGATTTCTGATGTATATCTTGATCATTCAACTTATGCTGAACCTCCATCCAGGTTTGGGAACTTGTTTTTGGTTTGACCTTATCTTAGTAGACAATCTACGTTGGTTTGGGATCATAAGTTTGATTCCCAAATATACTAAGAAAATATAAGAACATTAATTGCTGTACTACTTTTTATCATTGCTTTTCTTATATTTAAATTCTTATATTCTTTAAAGTTTGCTCCTACTACAGTTCATCACTACCAGATTTATACCTAGGTTAGTCTATCGACTAGCAAGTTTGCTTGGAATTATCATATATCTTAATATCAATATGTATAGTGTCGTGCATATGTGAGATTAAAATTTGAAAATTGGAAACAGATACACAGAAATTACTTCAGAAGAAATTTTAAGCTAGAGTGATATTCTCCTCTGTGCTTTCTGTGATTCTAGTCTTCTTCTCCATTGCTTAGTTAATTTTTTTCACTTCCTATATTGTAATTTGCCTGCACTTGATGCTAGACTATTATAATTTGGTTTTGATAATTGATGTTTTGAAACTCATAAAATTCTGTGACCTGGAAAATGATTGCATCAACCATTTAAGTGATTGCTATTAATGATAGTCAAGGGATAAAAATGGTTTTTGCTACATGGGAGTCATACTCTGATGATTTCTTATTTCTAGCTTTAGAATAGCCAATAGGCCTCGTGCCTAGCTGTTTTTCTCCACCCTGCAATGATAGTTTCTCTACTATTGTTGCATGCCAACCGTTACATGTATCTTATTATTTGAGGTATTTTGACTGTCCTAGATTTGAGGCTGGAACACCAGCTATTGGGGAAGCAATTGGTTTAGGAGCAGCAATTGATTACTTATCTGGGATTGGTATGCAAACTATACATGATTATGAGGTGAGTTGAGATTCAATCTTATAACAAACACTATTATTTATTCAATGATGCATAACTTCTGGAGTTTAAATTTTATGTACTCTCAGTGTAAAACTCTTTGACACCATATCCAATCTTGTGTTGATGCTTGACACCTCATTTAATGATTTTGTGATATGGCAACAGAAATATAGCTCCATTTTATTTATTTCAAAGCTTAATCACTTCTACTACTGCTATGGATGACAAATCCAGAAGAGAAAAAATGAAAAAAATGCACTTAGTTAGAAAAAAAGAAGCAGTGCATAAAGGATCTGCTCCTCCCTTCCACTCCTTCCCTCACCACTATTTTATCGTCATGGCAGACACCTTGTATCTTATTCAGAATAAATAGGGTTAGCCTTGATTACAAGGATAAAAACATTGCAAAATTTAAAGGTTCTGCTTCTCCCAATGCCCAAAGGCACCAGTTATCTCACAAACTAAATGACCTGTCTCTCCCCCTATCTGTTTATATGCAAACATGCCTTATTCAAACTATCTAACCTACCGACTAAGTCAATGCTGTAATTACGTAACTAACTAATGGGTAACTAACCTATCATAAATAACTTCTAATGGGGTTTATCTACCACTTCTGCTTCCCCTAAACAATTCACCTGTAGCAGCATCGAACAACATTCCATTGGGGTAGGCATGATGCTCAAGCTAAATTCCACCACTGCAACACCACCAAAATGTCATCAAACCTTCGGTAAAAGACAAACAAAGTAGCAATAATGTCTTTGGAACTGGACTGAGATTCTGTGGCTCCTTGCAAATTGCACTATAGCAAGCAAGTGGTATCTAATGATGAGTTTGGTAATCGTTCACTTCCTTCTGTTGGGTTTGACTCATTAAATTAGGATGTCTTCATCCCGCAAGCTCCATTTGCACACACAATCGAAATAAAGAATCTAATGTCATTGTGCTGGTCATGGATTAATTAAACAAACATACTTGATTAAATAGGGTAACAAAATTGGCCCATTGTCTGCAACCCTGTTCTTGCCCTAGCTCTGTCCCCCTTCCAATGGATGCTACTGATATCAGGTTGCAGGACAGCAACCACCTCTTCTCTTTACCTTGCCACCCTCATTACGTTGGCCACCGTAGGCTCACCCTTGACCTTGGTTTTTGCAGTCTATAAATGGAATAGAGAACATCAACTGCTTCTCTACCTATCTTCATCTTCAAAGTAAACCAACCACTGCACTCATGTTAATGCTTTGGATATATACGACAGGACCCATTTTCTTCTCTATCTTAGCATCCATACTTGCTTCATGGTTGAGTGGGCCTTGTGATTCTGGTGATGGGATCTAGTTTGTTGTAGGGCATGTCCTTGAATGATGATGCATCCTCCTCAATGGAAGAGTTTAAGTTGTAGGTTCCGATGGTGGTGTCTTAGCCTTCATGCATAAATGCCCAAGCTCCTCAACAGACAATCGTTGATTATGACCTACTTGCTGTTGGGTCAAATATGGGTCTAGTGGCTGTGATGATGGTCAGTCGGTAGGAATCCTCGAAATTCGGGTGTCCAACCCTTACTATTTCTCACATCTTCCCCATCCATAATGAAACTAAGGTTTTTTCTTGTTTTTAATCACATCTTTTCCTGAATGACCACTCTTGTTCTTTGTTTCTTTTTCTTCCTCACCATTGATGCCCTCTCTATTACCTTGTTTTTAATTTTTATGACTAAATTTGTTAGTAGTCTAATGCACCAAGGTTTGTTCCTTCTCCCCTGTTTAGGTTCTTGCTTTCCACCCTTGTGTCTACATTCTTGCATTTGTGCTTGGCTCCCATGGTTCTTGTTCCTCATTCCAAAACCAAACCAGTTGATCAAGATCATACTACAAATAATACATAATATTATATATACATTTGAAATTCAAATTAAACAATAAAGTCAATCATAAATACTTTTTAAGTCCCCAATAAATTTGACTTTTTTCAACTAACTACCCAATAAAAAATTTCATTCTTTGAGTACCCATTATATTTCTATTTTTGTCTAAGATCCTTGCTATTTGATCCCTCCGGTTACATGCTGACATGACTGTTATGGCTTGTAAGCATTGCACGTGTTCTCTAAGTTGAACCTTTTTTAGATACCATTTTAAATTAAGAAAAGGCACTGACTAGCGTGGGTAAGCTGTCAAGTTTCCCACCGTGAACTATCTCTTTTTCACCATTGATGTTTCTTTTTTCAATCAGTGGTCAGGATATTTTCCCACCCTGTTTATTTCCCCTTCATTTCCCAATTCATCCTTTTCTCCCTCGCCCACCCAACCAACTGGCAACTGCACTGCTGCACATGCCATCGACACTGCACCATAAGCAATGAATATGAGAAACCTAATTTTCCTTTCATGTAAAAAGACAACCCGCAACATGAAACAAGGAAAAATTTCCAAACAGCAACATTTCCCCTTTTTCATTCAAAATCCTAACTAATACAAAAATCCAACTCCAAGAACACGTTCAATGCTGACAAGGCTTCTTAACAGCCATGTCATCATGTAAATGGTAGGAGTCTTGGACAAAAATAAAAATATAATATAATGGGTACTAAAAAATATGAAAATTTTTAATGGGTATTCAGTTGGAAAAAACCAAATTAATTGAGACTTAAAACTTACGTAAGCGTAGTTTAAATATCAAAATAAATTGCTGAATTTTAATATCTGCAAAATATTCGACTTCAATAATGTTTAACTTAATCAGTAGGTGGAATAACAAAATAGTATGCTAAAGCAAAAAGCAGCTTAAGTTGACCTAGATTTTCATTTCTTGTCATCCTCATTTTTTACTTCTTCAAATACTCGTTGTAATTTTCATTATTTGATGCCTCACTCTTGTTAGCATCATATTCAAAGTAATGCTGCCTTAGTCCTGCTATCCTTCAATATCATCAAAACAATCAAAATCACAAACTAAATTACTGATTTTCAACCTGGTATATCACTGAATTATTTGTAATATGGTTGGGATCACCTATTACGCAGCTAACATAACTTATTTTACTTGGAGCTGAAAGTTTCTTCAGTTTATTGCATGATTTGAAACAAATAGAAACTACTGGCAGTGCAAGCATGTCAGGTATAGGTCAACGTTATTGTTTGCTCATCTATAAAATTTGTAATGTTTTTCAGTAGTGAGATAAATTATATTCTTATTCTGTGAACAATTATTAAACATCAAATTTTCATAGGTGGAGCTAGGTAGATATCTGTACGAAACGCTTCTTTCAGTTCCAAATATTCGCATCTATGGGCCAGCGCCTTCAGAAAAAGTCCAACGAGCTGCTCTTTGTTCTTTCAATGTTGAGAATTTGCATCCCACAGATCTTGCAACATTTCTGGACCAACAGGTAAGAGCATAAATGAATATCCCCAGATATGTGCATTATCTTGGTCTTGAGAAAGTTTATTCTATATAAATCTATGGTCATAAAGCCTGAATTAATGGAAGAAATTGTGTAGCTGTTAAAGTTGTTAGGTAATTAATTGATAGTGTATAATTTCAGCATGGAGTGGCCATCAGATCAGGTCACCATTGTGCCCAACCCCTCCATCGCTCCTTAGGAGTCAGCTCAAGTGCACGCGCTAGTCTCTACTTCTACAACACAAAGGAAGATGTGGATTACTTTATCCATGCCCTGAAGGACACAGTCAGCTTTTTCAATTCATTCAAGTAACCAGAATGTATTTTAGTGTATATTAAATTTTGTTTATACGCCAATGAGAGGGTTGTCTTAGTTGGTAGGAAAGCTGCGTCGATGAAATGTTCTTGAATTTCATTCCTACTACTGATATCATTGGTAGGAACTAGGCATCCATTATTCGCAGTAATAAAATCTGTCTACCTCTGAACTTTTATACATAAAGAGAATGCCCATACACATTTAAATCTTCTCCCCTCTTCATGTTGGAAGGTGAATGTTTACTTTTGATGGAATCATATGATGTATAGTGCTCATTTGTTTTGAATTTAAATAAAATTGTGGAATCAATTCTAAACAACTGATAGTAGTTTGGAAGAGTCCATGTTTAAATTGGTCTTAATAACAGATTTTTTATTAGTATGTGTGCATAACGAAGCAAATATCAAAGCCTTGTAATGGGAGGCAATTCGTAACTTTCTGACAATTCTAAATAAAGAAAAAACTTTAATCTGTGGAGTGTGAATTTCGTGACCGTTCTTGTAAAAATGGCACCTCTCGATTCTAGGGCCATAAGTTTCTTGGTGATTTAAGTGTCAACAAGCTCTTGCTCTGTTGATACCATATGGTGTTGTTCCCTGGCTCAAATATAATTCTTGCTTTTCCTATTTTACTCAAATTTAGAATGACTTTGAGGTTGATGGTTGCTGTACAGATTTGTTAATGTGGTATCAAACGATGTGGTGTCCATTTCTGCATGGTGTGGGATTTCAAGTTAGAATAGTAGTCACAAAAGTGTTATTTGTCAGTAGCGTAAGATGACTTCATCATTCAAAATAGGTTTATGCACTGAAAGTACAAAAATATCTCTGTTCTTTTTGTGATGATTGGATGGGGTACCCAGGTCAACTAATGGTTGGATTGTCTGTTTGAGTATGGCCTAAAGGTTCCATGTCAAGAAATTTTGCAGTCTTAAAAAGAACATTTTATATTTAAGTCTTTCTACAATACTATGATTTATCAATTTTTTTTTTCTTCCAATTTTTTGAAATGGTTAAAGTTTGTAAATTGTGGACAGAAATTAGGTTTATAAATATTAGATGGAAGTAGAAGGACACGTTGAAGAAGCATGATGGTGCCAAAAAACATTTTTTACATCTTATTGCCTAAATCTGGTATGCGTGCCAAAATCTAAGTATTAACAGATGAGAATGAAGCTGTCAATGTTGTGACTTTGAGTCACCAAATGAAGAATCTGCATTAATTTGACCCCACCAGAGAATGTGGCCAACGGTTTAACTTTTTAAAGACAAAAATTGTCAAAATTATGCAGTTTGCATGAGTTGCTCGCAGAGTATGATCACATGTTTCTTTTTACTATGGCTTTTAGTAGAACAATAAGCGTGTGACAGAAGTGTATGGTTTGCACCAGTCTATCATAAGTTTGGTATGGTGATGATTTTTTGTATGGTCAATTCTAGTTGTTCCAAATTTGATAGGAATACGAAAATCAATAAATACTAATAAATTATATCTTACAAATAAGATAGAATACAATAATTACATCTTGTTAAGTTTCATAAAACCATTCTATCATGAATTTGAAATTTCAATGATCAGTTTGATGTTAAATCTAATACTATTTATCATTAAATTGTTTGTATTCATTCACCAATTTGTAGTTTTTACAAAAATTAATAACTAAATATTTTTTTTTCTTTTGTAAGGATTAAGAGTTCTATTTAATTGATTTATTTTATCCTTCCAAATTTAAACTCTTAATATTTAGGGTATGATTTAGAACTTTAAACTTAGGATTTATTTCTTTTTCATTTTTAAAATTTAATATTTAAAAAATAAAATAATATTTTGTCAAATTGAGAGGGTGATTTTTTTTTCAGAAAAAATTGAGGAAATAATATCCAAATTATGCCAAAACTTCAGTGATCAAAATGGAAACTCCAGTGTAGATAAATATCAAGTGTAAAACTAACAGAAAAATGTCCTTGACCCTCTAACTGGCAATCTACTGACAGTAGGCATGACAATTAAATTTATTAATTAAGTTTTAAACTAATAAAGTAAGTCATTGAAGTTTGTTTATGACAAATTAAATTATTGCCTATCAAGAAAGTGCAGTTAAATGGATTGAAGAGTTTGAGTTAAAATTAAATTTATGTTACCCTTATTCAATTTCAAATAAAAAAGTTATTGTCTAGTAATAAAAAAATATGGATTCGATACTGTTAAGATGTGTTTTTAATATTTATTAAAATGTGTGTATGTTGAGTTGCCAGCGTAACAGACTCTAGCACATCAATTGAAAAGAAGCTATAGTTCTAAAATTATTCATATTAATTTTATTGATATATAAGAGATTTTGTGTTGAAAATTTGAAATATAAAGTAAAATAATTAATAGAAAATATAAAATTGGTTTGTTGGTGTAAGTGAAAGAGAGAGATAGATTGTTGGTTCAAATTCTTCTCCGAGCAAATTATATAAAAATTTATTAGAATAATAGACAGTAATTCAATGAATTGGCATAGTTATTAAACACCTATATTATTACGTTAGATTCCGCTAATGATATGAATAAATAATTAAACATCATAAACCATTTTTTAAAAGTCATTCCTTCCTTCTCTTTGGATAGATTTATCGTTTAATTTTCCAATATATAGTTGTATATACACAAATTAAAGTTTTTTTTTTTTTAATTCGAGGAAGAAAATTGGATTTATAATCCCTTGACCAAATATAAAAAAGTTATCATATTTAACGAAAATAAATATATACAAATTTCAATTTTTTAATCTATTTAATATTGAGTATCATCAAAGTTAAAATTACTCTAAATAAATAAAAATAAATGACAATTTAAAAAAAATATGTTTTCGTATAAAAACAAAAAATATTAAATAACTATAGTATTCTTAAAGAATGTAAAAATAGTTAATTTTTTTTACTTATAATTAAGTACGAAATTACTACTCTAAACTACATGTAACCCTAATTTTGTAGTATTTATTAACCTTCATTTACTTTTAGTTGAAAATAATACATATACAGAAAAAGTAACTACAAAACTCCTTAACTCATAAATACCCTTCACAAACCGTTCCCTCCACCACTACCTCTTAATCTTTTCTAGCTTAAAGCTTAAAACCACTCTCCCACACTCCAAAACACCAACATCATTACCAAAATGCCAAATCCAACACCAACACCACCCATTCCTCTTTCTCTTTTAATCACATTCTCCTTCCAATTCCTCTTCCTTTTCCCACTTTCCTTGTTCACACCTATCCTAGCCAAAGCAACCTCCTACAATGTGCTACACTTTGGAGCCAAACCCGATGGCATAACTGACTCAACAAGAGCCCTTACGTTTAGATGGCCATGCTCCAACAATGCCATCTCCATAACCATTGGTGGCACCTTGCTGGCTCCTTCCCACTACACCTTCCTCGGAAACGCTTTGCATTGGTTAACGTTTGATGCAGTTAGAGGAGTTTCCATTCATGGTGGAAACGTTGATGCTCGAGGATCTTTCTTGTGGAATTGCAAGAACAAAGCCTCCGTTAATTGCCCCGTTGGAGCCGCGGTACGTGTCTTAATGTTACATGCACACACACGAAACGACACGACACACCCTGTCATATATTAACGTTGTCGTGTCACCAAAATATATGACGAATGTCTGAGCAAACAAACACTCTCTTGAGTTGGTATCAGTCAAACCTTTGATTTGGTATAAAATTTGTGAGAAAAATTTATAATTTTTTTTGTTATGTAAAAGCAGACACTTGGATTGAGAAACTCTGAGCACATTGTGATCACTGGGTTGACTTCTGTTAATAGTCAACTGTTTCACATACTGATCAATGGATGCAAGAACGTGAAAATGCATGGAGTGAAGCTGATGGCTGATGGAAACAGCCCTAACACTGATGGCATCCACATTCAATTCTCCAGTGATGTGACCATCCTCAAACCCACAATTCGAACTGGAGATGACTGCATCTCTATTGGCCCTGGCACTCAAAACTTGTGGATTCAGGATGTTGCATGTGGACCTGGTCATGGCATAAGGTTGCTTTCTCTTTCTTTTCATTTCAAATTTTGTCAATTTTGCTCAAAATTCTCATAAGTCAACTTTTTTAGTTAGAACATTTCATTGTATATCCGTGGATGCAATTCTCATTTTATTGTATTTTAATTTGATATATTTTACCAGAGTTAGATATCATATATATTAGTTATACCTAAGTATCACATCAAAAATATAAAAAAAATTTACAAATTCATTAAAGATTTAGGTTGGAATATAAATCTAACTCATGTCTTATTATTATAAGGTCTTTGGTATTTTCTTCCTTATTTTTTTTTTAAAAAAAGTTATATATATATATATATATAATGCAAGAAAGTAGGGTTATTTACTTATAATTGTTATTATTGTATTGTGAATTTTGACAGCATTGGAAGCTTGGGATGGAAGTTGCAGGAACCTGGTGTGAAAAATGTAACAGTTGTAAAAGCCATATTCTCTAAAACTCAAAATGGTTTTAGAATAAAGTCATGGGGAAGGCCTAGCAGGGGATTTGTGGAGGATGTTCATTTTGAACATGTAATTATGACTGATGTTCAAAACCCCATTTTAATTGACCAAAATTATTGTCCATATCTCCATGGCTGCCCTAGTCAGGTGAGTTTTCACTCACTTAATTTTCCTTTCATTAATTAAATCACTTATTTTATCCCTAAATAAACCTTTTTTTAAATCAGACAAACATATAAGAAAATACAAATTTCTATTTATTTTATTAAAAGACACTTGGGTCACAAAAATTAGTACAAACAAATCAATCTATTATTACCTTCAACCAAACTACTTTTTTAGGTTTACTTGTATTTTTTTTCTTTGATTATATATTTTTATTAGCAGAAAAGTTATTAACTAATACAAGACGTTACAGCCTATATCTAATCTGCTTTTCAATGCATAATAAATGGTTTGATAATAAATTATAAAAAGAAAAAACGCTTCTTCAAATTTATTTATAGTTGTAGGTTATACACTTTTAATAAGAATTATAGCAAAAAATGGAAAGGTAAAATGAATTAAACTTTTTCATAAGATATAATCATTTTACAGTCTTCAATGTTATTTTCCCACCAACTACTTAACGAACCATATGTTAAGTAGAATATAGAAGGGTCAAAAATACAATACAACACAATTTCTATAAGCACGTTGCGAGTAAAACTTGGATTGACTTTTTCCTAATTGAATATGAAGGTGACAACACAAAAAAAATAACAGAGATTCAATTATTCAATGCAGTTTGTCTTATAAATTCTCGAGTGGAACGTGAATGCTTCTTCAACATCATAACACACTCAAAATCTTCTTCTATCTTTCAATCCCTCCCATTCGTTTTTTTTTTTCTTCTCAAATTTTTTTTTTTTTTTTTACAATTAAGCAATTGTTTTCCTTTTGGTAATTCCAATTTCAGAATATTTTGTATTGGCTTTAATGTCAGTCCATCCAAAATATGTTTGGATCTTCAATCAAGGATAAATTTTTACTAAAACTTATTTAATAAGACTTGATATTCATAAAATTACATTATTTTTAGTAAATTTTAATCAATAAACATTAGAAAATGTGCTAGTAGCATTAATTATAAATTTGAATTGATTACTTATTATTTTGTTATGTATTTTAAAATGGTTTAAAAAATAAGAAATATTTTTCAAAGATTAAAATCAAAATCCATATATTTTTAAGACTAAAACCAATGATTTCAAATTGATAATAATAAGAGCCAAAGAGTTTTTCTAGAAACCAAAATCAAAGAGAAAACCGAACTCTTTTCATACATGTTGTAAAATCTTAAGTCCTTCAAATTTCACATGTTGTCACTCTCTTATTCATCATAAAAAACATTAGTAAACTGATATGATATGATATATTTTGTGGATTAATTTGCATTTGCAGGCCTCTGGGGTGAAGATAAGTGGTGTTTCATACAAAGACATTCATGGAACATCTGCAAGTCGTGTTGCTGTGAAATTTGACTGCAGTTCAGAGGAGCCATGTGAAAGAATAAAAATGGAGGATGTGAAGCTCTCTTACAAGAACCAAGCTCCACAAGCTATGTGCGATCACGCTGGTGGAACCACATTGGGTGTAGTTCAACCCCAAAGTTGCTTCTAACCCTAATATTATGCTTTAGAAACAAGATTAATATAGCATACCTAACCATACCACAAATTTTACTCATACAACTCTCACACGTTTTTTAAATTATTTTTTAATGAAAATTTTTGAAATTTTATGAAAGTTTTATTTCTTATTTAATTACTTTTAACTTCATTTTATGAACTTTAATTAATTATAAAGAATATATTTAAAAGATTTTATTAGAAGAAAAAATTATTATATCATCTGGAACCATATAACCTGAACTAATGATATAAACATTTTTTAACTTAAAAGTGTTAATAAATGTCATATAAATGATATTATTTTAGTCATATTAATAGAAAATAACAATAAAAATAAATTTATATTTTTAAGTATTGTCTACTTGTGCTGATATTAAAAAAGCTATCATGGTGTGTATACTGTTAGTAGGGTTTCTTTTACTATGAATAATACATAGGAATTTTGTGTGCTTAAATTTTTTTTTTTTTTAAAGTTGACACTTTTCCTAGTTCTGCTCCTAGAGTTATTCCACTGACTTGAAAACATAAAAATATGTTCATAAGTTAAATATAATATTGATGGAGCAGCTAAAGATTCACCTGGTTTACCTACTTGATCGGGAAGTTTTCAGGATCATTCTATTGCTGTTGTTACTTTCTTTTCCATTGTCCTTTATCAGCAAGATGCTTTATATGCCAAGACCACAGAAGTAATAAACACAGTTGGATTCACTATGGATAGAGAATGGCAAAACTAGTTGATAAGGAGTGATTCAATGTTGGTGGTTCGAGTTTTTTCTAACTCACTGTGTGACAACTATCTACGGATAAACTTTTCAACTATGATGTTAGTCCTCAATGTAATTAGTGGTGAGATTTCATTTGCTATGAATTTTATAATAGATTCCATGTACCTTTCTATAACTTTGTCGTTAGCTAAATGGGTTTTGGTTAGTCCCCCACTATCTTGTATTTAAACGGGTTTTTCTTTATTTCTTATGTCATTTTGGTATGCTGCGAATAATTGATGTGACTTGAGATACCAATTTTTCTGGGATCATAAGCTATATAGTGATACTTTTGCATACCCATCTTTCCATAAAAAAAATGTTACCAATTTTATGGTCATTTTTGAAAGGCTACCCTTACAGAACAAGACCAAAATCCAATTGCAAATGTATAAAAGAGCCAGTGATTTACAGAAAACAGCTGGGGCAAAGGTTGCAACTGAGAATCTAATCAAGCAGTGGATCAAAATCCCTGATAAAAGAAGGTCACCAACTAAACAGGTGTACCACTTACAAATATTATAATATATATATATATAAACACATACTTCCAAGAGTTGGGGGTAGCCAGAAGGATACAGTCTTTAACACATGAGAACCTTTTCAAAATATATTTATGACCTTTCTTCGTCTACGAGGATAATCGAATCATTTCCAATTCCAAGGTCCATCAGAGAAGAAGTGTCATTGTCAAGCATCAGAGGAAATGGAGAACCCTGCAAAATGCGAAGACATGTAACTTAATCAAGAAAGAATATTCTTTTTTTTTTTCTTTGGGAAGAAATGATACTCATCTTGCAAAATTTTCTTGAGATGATATAAACAAGTATGACCATCTACTATGTTCTAGTACTTCATCTTCCCTCCTCATTCTCCACGATAAAGTTTTGTTACAAATTCGTTTTCCAGAATATCAGGTTGAAATTAATTTATTCAATCAGAGCAGAACACAACGATTTCTTAAGATTGTCTAGAAGCTGCCACTTCTCATTTAGGAAATTTTTAATCAGCTAATTAGGCAATCATAATAACAAATAGCAAATATTATTCTTGATTAAAGCAAACCTCTTCTTGAAGATATAACTTTAGCTTCATGGACTTGAGCTTAAAAAAGCTTTCGCATAGAGATTTCAGCTTACCGACCTAAGAAAAACAAGGTAATCAGAGGGGCTTTTTAGGTCTTGAAATACTGAACATTGCATTATTAGAGTGGTATTGATGTTTAACCGTGGTTGTTGCTGGAAGTTTCTTTGTCAATGGTGGCTTCTCACCCATGGATGCTCCAACACAATTCAGAGTAATAGCTGCATTAATCTCTATATCAAAATAAAGATATTTCAAATTCAGAAAAACAAGCAGATGTACAAACTTAACATCCATAGTCCATACACAATAATCCTGAGCTGATTGTTTGCGGGACAGTAGTTCCAATTGAAGGTCTTTCATCCTCAATTCCATGAAGCTTCTTAAGCTCGTATAACCTGTAGCAAATTGCACCAGTATATTCACAAAAAATAGTTGTGATTTAGAAATTAATTGATAATCCCATCTAGATCTAGTTTCAATTATTACCTACAGTAACAGAACTCTTATAACAGGTGCGCTGTGCAAATTCAATTAAATAAAAAGACCATTCAATTAAGTATGGTAGTGCAGAAAACTTTCTGTGGAACAATCTTAAAGGACTCTTGATGAGCACTAAGAGCATCTCACAACATTAGTGTGCGCTTCTTGTTAGACCCTTATTAAGTTTTTCATATGATGAGGATAAAGTTTTCTGGCAGTGTGAAACATGCAGTCCATTGTTTCTCCTCATCGGGGCAATATGCTCACATCCTCAAATATGTCTCTTTGCCTCCGAGATTTGTTGGGTAATTGCATTCTGCTTTCTTAGGTTTTTTCTTGTTACTACAACTTTTTTTCTTCTTCTAGACCACGTCCCTAGTGCCAAAAATGATATCACAACTTGGCTGCGAAATCAACATACAAGTCTAAATAATGACACCTACTCAACATGATACGGATAACATTTGATTGTTGCCTAGTAAAAGCTAAAGTAAGCTCCGTATTAGAAACTACAGAAAGGAATAAATTTCTTTCCTTTTTTACTCTGTTGAGTGTTGACAATACAATCCTATTTTTTAGTAACTGGTTTCCTTCAAAGTAGCTTGAACATATCAACCCAGTTTCTGGGAAAAACATCCAATGAAGAAGGTGTTGAGCTCTTTCTGTTACCAGACCAAATGAACTACAAGTTGGATAGTGAAAGCCATAGATATCACAATCACAAAGTACTTGTAAAAAGATAAAACAAAAAAAAATAAACCTCGGTAAATGGGATTTGACCACCTCAAAAAATTTTCACAATGTTGAGAAATATTAAATATTAACGGTTAAGTGAGTACTTGTATACCACTAAATATTAAATGTACGTAAGAAAGTCTTATTGGCTAAGTTATTCCTAGTTGTGTACTATTAAATGGCTTACATGCTATTTAATAGTCATCATTTTAGTATAAATAGAGGTACGAGGGTAGTAGCTTGTATCACAAAGTCCCAATATCTAATATGTTTGAAGAATTATATTTTATATATTGTGTTCCCTTTGTCTATTTTATTCCCCTTCTCAAAAATTCCCAATTATTTTGAAGAAAAAAAAATTTAAAAAACAGAAGACACCACTTCATGCACAACTAGGGAGCACAAAACACCAAGACAACTCAACCTCACCCTCTTAAATACCCCACCCCAAAAAGATACAAAACCAACAAATTAATAGCTATTAACCTTATTCACCTAGTCAATTGAAGCATCTCTCGGACATTATAATACCTAAGAACACAGCTGTAAAACCTAAGTTTCCTTTGTTCCTCTTTGTTTTCTACTAGAAGTCTCAACTATCATGTTCACTAGTTCTGACCAACATCTTCAACCCAATTTCAAAATCTGAACACCGTGAACCATTACTACATATTTACTCCTTTAATCCCATCAGAACCTACAGCAACTGATTTCTGATTGGATTTTCATCAGTTTTCAATTAACATCACAACATATACTGAACATTAATGCTAGAGTAAAGGTTCCAGATATTGTCCGTGAATTTACCTGGGATGCTGTTTGATTTCTTCAGGACTAGTATGCAACCTGGACATAACAAGCCGAACATACCTGCATAAGAATTGTAAATAATATAAGAATAGAAAGATGATGTTGTTTTATACCATATGCTAATTGCATATAAACCTTTAATTGAACTCTCAACCCAAAAGATAAGCATGGTTGAACAGGCTCACTTATCTCATGTATGAAGATTGATAAAATAAAAAAGGGTCTAATGGTCAGTCTTCAAAGAGGAATCTAATCACAAAAGTATACTTTGTATTTCGAAATAATGAATGCTAGAAACAGGTTAAATTATTTCAGCCACAACAACCTTGTTTTAACTTGTAACAATTATTTGGGTGACCCAATGAACAACACATATGCTTGACTATTTGTGGCATACCTAAGAAGCACTCAGCTTGAAAGGCCTTCTAGGTAGCATAGGTACAGGAAGCTACAACTTAATCAGAAAGGTTCTGGAGGCTGCACTTGTCTTTAGCTAGGTTCTGACACAACATACAGGTGTCGGTTGGATAAATTTTATGTCTTATTTCATCATATACCTCATGCTTTGGTAGGTATTCTGTATTTGTATGTTTTTTTGGTGTGCAATATTTTGTCCTCGGGATGGGAAACTCAAAATTGCTTGAGTTTCTATAGTTGTGAAGCTTCTTATTTGAGATATGGTCAAGAAAAGCAAGCTAAGTGAGACATGTTCTAGAAAGGAGATACCCTCAAAAATGGAGTCAACTGCAGTCCCTAAATTTCATTTCCTCTTCTATAAGGAAAAATGATCGAAAGTTCATGGAAAGTAGCAATTAGATTCCATGAAAGAGAAGTATCTAACACTACAAGGCATGTATGACCAGCATTGACAGCGAGATGCATCCCACCAATGAGTCACCACTATCTAAGAAGAAAATGGAACTTTCCTCACACCATGCTAACAAAGACACTCACCCCCTTTGATACACTGGAATGATAAGGAATGGAATAGCAGAGAGGCAAACAAACCAGACCAGATCTCCAACGAATGATTTAGTCTAAATGAGCATAAACCATATATGAACATCGAAAAGTTAAACTCATGAGCAACACTAATAAAAAGACAGATAAAATGCATTACAAAACAATACACAGAACTGAAGACCATAAATGATGCTTCGGACTTTCAATTACCAAAAGGTTATATAATATAGAATTTGAGAGCATACCTAATCTCAGAGTCCTTCCTTTCACGAGGAGTAACCTGAACGGTAGAGGAGGCATGAAACATTATGTTCGGTAAAAGAGTATATAAAAGAAGCAACTAAGCAACAGAGATATCTTCTGTCATACCTCACTTCCATTTAATATCTGAACTTTTGCTAAACGAGCAATCAAAACAAATCTTGGAACCCCACCTCCTCTAGAATCAGTAATTGGGTTTTCAGAAAGCCTGATATCCTTCATTGTTATTAAAGATGAATGGTTAGAACTGAAGCCAGCACTGCAAAGTTCAGTCTACAATAAACCAGTGAAAGAAAAATAAGGAGAAAACGGTCCCTATAGTGATGAGGAAAGATAAGTTGTAAGCAAGTTAATTACTTTCTCAAAGGAAACTTGTAAAGGTGACGGACCAGCACACATTATTTAGGCAAGTGTAGCTACAAAATAATCTTAAATTCCATCCCCAATTTACCATTTTCAAATGGATTATTTGATATAGGCCATGGTCCAATAAACTTCTCAGCAAGCAAGCACTTGTAGAACAAGAGACCAAAAAGCAAAATGAATCAAACTTCTTCATTAGTTAAAACCAACTTTTCCACCTAAAGTTTGTTTAATAAGTTAACTTCCATATAAGTTTAAATGCATAAATTAATTCTAACTCAGGAGAAGTTCAATTCTTTTGACTTCTTATGATCATAGCAGGCCGCAGTCCTAGACTCATCATTACAGATACATCAAAGCAACCATGGCATGCGTACTCAAGAATTGATATTAAATATGTAAGCCCGCTCAACACTTCATAGTATAAACCTTACCACCAAGTTAGGAAACAAGTTTAATGAGTCGACGGAGGCCAGATCACCAATGTTGTTATTACCTGAAACAAGATTTCAAAGCCTTCAACTGGTATCCACAATCCAGATTTCACTGGAATATGTTGAAAATGATATTTATCAAGAGGAAAAGTATAACATACCCAATAGAAGGCGGCGTAAATTTTGAAAGGGTTTATAGGAGGTAACTTCTGATTCATGCTGCTCATTATTATCAGGATAAAAGAGAGAATTCAAACAATTCTTGTTTAAATAAAGCTTCTCCAGACTGAAAAAGATAACCAAGTATAAATAAATCAAATTGACAGACTTAAAAACAAATCTACCCAAAAGTAGAGGCACTGTTGTGGGGAAGAAATACAGGAACGAAGAAGAGATGAATACTAATGGCCAGTTCTAAGATACAATCAGTACTTCCAGTGATAGAGATACCACCTAGGACTTTTAACCATATTTCAAGCTAATCATACTTCCCCATCATGCTAACTGTGGAGAGGTAGAAAATCAAGATTCATGTGAATGAACCCGTGTGTCATGAGTACACAGCAGAAGCTCTTATTTATAATTAGAGTTATAAATATAACAGACAAGAGTTACATAGATATACAGCTCATAATATCTGAATCACAATACTTCTCTATTTACACAATATATCATAATCACAATTTACAAGATTCCTAACACCAACCACACACAATCAGTAGTAAGTAGTTAACTGAAATGATAATGGATTAACTAAATTGTTAACTGATTAGATCAAGTCCTAAGTTATAGTTTTAGGTAACATGGAAGTAGATTTTTTGTTGAAGTTAGATATGGTTAAAAGTTAAGATAGAAGCATTTCCAAATGGCGTCAGGACTGTATTCTAAACAAAACTGCCATTACCAACCATCTTAGCTGAGAAAGCTTCATAATTTCATTCCATTCATCTATACAGTTATCTTCCAAATTCAACAGCCGCAGATGATCAAATCCCTGAACTGTAGAGGATGACGCAGGCTGAACAGAAAGGGAAAATTAGAAGGCTTCAAAATGCTAGTAATTTATATTTAAAAGTTGATCAGAAATTGAACAGCAACATAAAATTAAACATGAAAATGGAAAACCTAATACGTACAAAAGGAATTATATTCATAAGAGAAAAAAAGTACTCCATATTTTAATGTCAAAACAGAAATAGCATAGCACATCCAACTAATCAGTCAGCCAGATAAGAGAAAACACATTCAACAAAACATCTCAATGTGAAACAGAAATTATAAAGGCTGAGAAATATTGAAGTGTTTAGATTATATCCACAACACTATTCTTTAAATATGTCCAGCTTGCATTCTAAAGCAATCACTTGAGATGGTGAATCAGAATGGGAGAAGGAGGAGACCAGTTCTTCAGATTCCCAAAATTGAACATCATAAATTCAGGCTCTGGGGTACTTAAAAGATTGTGACAGTTTGCAATGTTTATTAATCTGCCCTCTAATTTGGAGAAAGACTCTAAGCCTACAGGCTACAGCTTTAAGATACACGGCAAGCATACCAAACCAAAGGCAACATACCAGAATTCTGCTTATATTGTTTCCCATTATATGTAGCTCTTCAATTGTTGTCAATGATTGTCTAAGCAACTCAACCTGCCCAGTCAAAACAGAAATATTTAGCAATTCCTATTTATACAGTCGAGAAAAATTATGAGAGAAACATTAAAAAATACATAGAAGGAACCTGCTCCCAATCTAGACCAGTATTATTTAGAACCAGAACTTGGATTTTCAGTATTGGAAGATCGGTTTTATATGGTGACATTAAATTGTTGGATAAATTGATTGTCCTCAGAGCAGGCAACTGTTCACAAATTGTGCCAACATCCTGCAAAGAGATCAATTGAAAAGAAAGTAAATGGCAACTACCCTCAATCACTAACAAAATAGTAGGCCAAACAAAAACTAAGTAAAAGGGGTCTCATAAATTATCAGTGTTTAGGTTTTTTATAGAAAAAGGTGATTATAAGAGATAAAAAGGGCAACGACTATAGCTAATAAGATATAAACAGTTCAAGAAACAAGGTTAAACAATAAATGAAATAAATTGTAGTCCATTAGCCTTGCTATATTGTAGTCCCACTAAGACCTTTTTGCCTCCTCATTAACCTTCACTCCCCTCCCCCTCCCCCTCCCTACATAAGGTCATCCTTTGTATCTAGGAAAAAGAAGAAAGAAATATAACAAGGTTGTCCAATCCCTTGACACATTAGAAATGGGAAATCTCTTGAAACACTCCCATAATTGACAGAAGACCGGCGGATAAACCAATAAAATATAATGCTGAACATAGAAATGGCTGCAATACAACAATATGCTTGTTGTCTCATAGACAGGTTTATACAAAGAGTATGTTGTCCACAAACTGCAAATAACAACACCTTTTGCTTAATTACACAACCTACCCTACTATCAAATATTTTGGAAATCATATATCTACTAGAGATATGTCAAATTAGAGTATATAAGTGGGTACAGACCTCAGCTTACCAAACCGGTTTTGTGAGATTGGGTTAGATTTAAGTCCACTTTCTAATATAGTATTAGAGTCAATCCTAACAAAGTTTATCAGGCCGGTTTTGCCATCAGCTATCGAACCACTCATAAATATCTAGTCTCACGCATGAGATGTCCAATCCTTGGTGTAAGAGGGGGTGTTAGAGATCCTAAATCAACTAGAGATATGGCTAAATTATAGTATATAAGTGGGTGTAAACCTGACCTTATCAAGCCGGTTTTGTAAAGTTAAGTTAGGCTTAAAGTCTACATTCTACCACTACATTATTGCTCTTGACTTGTACCCATAACTACCAATATGACATTTATCATTACGCTTATGCCTAATAATACATGATTGTTGTTTTCTTCTCTTCTCACAACTGAAAGCATAATATTGTTTCCCTTATATTTAACATACTCGATATCACAATGCACACATTTTTGGACAAATAAATAGCACCATGACAATTTTGGATGAAAATCAAGAAAGAATTAAGGGATGTATATGTGTGTGTGAGTTAGAGAGAGAGAGAGAGAGAGAGAGAGAGAGAAAGGCAAAACTTTGGCATCAAACATGCCATCTCTAGATAATATCACCATCACTAGTTTTCTCTTTTTGATAAACTGTTGCAGAAATCCAAGACTCCCTCTAAGTTGAACCAAAAACACAAATCATTGAAGTTCTTGGTAAGACTTGCATGGTATGTTGAAAATAAGTAAATAAGAAGCTGCAACATTTGCTGGGATTGATCACTAGACAAAACCTGGTTGCAGAACATACCTTCCACTCCGAAAGCATGTTCCCAGTCAGGTCAAGTTCTTTTATATCTATCAACAAAAATAAAAGGCGGTTAAAGTGCAAGGATCCTTAAGATATCAAAATAGAGAAAATTGCAACAGAACTCATTACCTATATTGAAATTGCTACAGATTAGAAAAAGATATCAAAGTTTCAAATTATAACTTCAGTTTGAACCAGCTTAACCAAAAATAAAACTTAAGGCACAAGCAACTAAATTACTGATACAGCAATTTATCTCAAAATAAAACGAAATCACCGATATAACTAAGCTAATGCGTATCGATCATATTAGCAAAGAAATGGGAGTGTTCTAGAATCAAGCTTACTTGGTACTGTGTTATTAATGTGAGAAGGGATTCCAGGGGAACTAATGCCCATGTATGACAATGATACACTGGTTAATTCCTCAAATCTTCTTAGCTTATCTTGAATTTTCTCTTTACCCAAAAGTTGAACAGATACTCGCTGGTTGCTTGTTGAAAGGACATACATTTCATCTGCACAAAACGAAGAAACATTTCATTTTATTTTCCAAGTTCTGTCATTGTATGCGTACAGAAAAAAAAAAAAAAGTACAGAAGACAGACTAGAATGTAAAAAAAATTATTTAGAATAGATGGGGGTAAATTTTGAAAAAAATAGTGAATGCCTTCTCAGTTCTTACCCCAAAAGAAAATAAAAAACAAAAAATATTACCAAAAGAACACAAATTGGTCTCAAGGCTTCGTATCAAATCAATTTCTAACATTCTAGAAATAGATATATCAACAGGCAGGAAGATTATGGAGTTCTAAATTCAAAATGAATATTTGTCAGTTGTACATTTCTTAGAGGATTTTTTCTACCACTATTGCCTCTACTTTACATACAAGAGAATTTATAATAGTAAAATATAATTAAAAATTAGTACTAGTTAAATCCTGCACCATGCAACCAATTTCACAACAAGCTGTAGTTTTATAATAGAAATTAGCATTAAAATTAAATGTCATCCTCCAACCTGTACTCACCTATTCACGTGAACAAAAACCTGCCCCCTCCCGAAACCCAACAAAGAATGAAAACTACAAAACCAAACAACTGCAGTAACAGTTTGGTAACATGGGTAGCGAAAACAGCTCAACTACAGTAAAGTTTACCTCTTTTCTGTCATACCAAAAATTAAAATGAAACCATTTTCACCCTCACTCATGGAACCTAAATATAAATGCTTTTAGCCACGAATGAATTTAAGCCTGAGACATACCCTCTTCATCTTTTGTAGAGTCACTTTTGTATCTACTTTCAAGAGCTTCCAGCAATGAAATCCCTTGGCTCAGATTGTGGGCACGAACAAATGACCCTGATCTTTCTGATTTAGCCTGGAAGTAGCGGACACCATTCACGGATCCATCATGTTTGCCTTCTCCGTTGTCCCAGTCAACTCCAACCCAAGTGTCTGAATAGCCTTCTACAGGTCCCACATACTTAACTGTACCAATTCGTCGAGGATCACCCAATGCATGTACTCGTTGACCCACCCAAAATTCATGTCTTGGCTCTAGAGAATCCTGCATCTTTTGTTCAAGTTGGCTGAGAATTACTCTTACAAAAATATGCAAGCCATTAATCACAAATGCAGTTTAACAAATCATAAGATATATCCTTGACACGACAAATTAGTTAATGCGGATATCCATAATTAATGTACTCATTTGGTGTATTTGTTTTACCCTTTAACTGATGGTGAATCTTTAACTGCATTACAATTTATATTTCACTAGATGATTCAAATACCTACAAACTTAAATTGGTGCAATCTTCCACTACTGTAAGAACAAGACTATTACTATTTAATTTCTACTCAATAAATCGCAAAACAGTAGCAAAACATTTTACAACACATAAACCAAAACAGAGGAAGAGAATTTCCCGATAAGAGGAAGAAAAATTTTCAGTGATGCAGTTGAAAAGTCTTGCCGGAGTACTAATCGTGGTGGCTCCTGTCGGTCGGTCGTGCGTGAAGTCGCCGGCTCGCGGGGTGGTTCGGGGTTGCTGCAAGCACTAGATTTGGCTACTAAGCGCACTCCCCCAGTTCTTCTTTCCCTTCGCTTTTCTTTATCATAGGTTTTCTTGCCTTATTATTAACATCCATAATTGAAATGTTAAGCATTCACTTATTTGACTTTACTCAAAAAATCACATAAATAAATAATGTTGGATATATTTGTGTTTTTAAGGTCGAAAAATACTAGCTTAAAAAATAAGTTTTGTACAACCAACAGTGATGTCTGATGTGTTATTTTTAAAAAGGGTATTGAAATAAAAGTCTGTAAAAATATTCAAAAACCTCACCCCTCGATTACGAGAAAGAATTTTTTAGATGAAACGTGTAACGTATATTTAAATATTTATTTATAATTAATTATATTTAAGTATATTAATATATTTTTTTTATTTTGTCGATTTAACTAAAGTAACTATATATTTTTTTATATATTTTTTCACTTTTTTTTACTTCTAGTTTAAATCCTTTTCTTATTTTCTTGCACTTCTTAATACTTATATTAATTAATTTAATAACACAAATTAAAATTTTCAACAAATTTAACAATACATGTATATACATAAAACAAATATAAAAAGTTAAGTTTCTCCTCTTTTACAAATTTCTCCATCAAGTCAAACTAGTGAAAATTACTTTTTTTCTTGTTTTATTGCTCAAGTAAAGAACAATTTTATTTTTATAATGTGTAAGTTAATATTTAATCAAATTAAAAATAAATAACTTCTTTAATGGATAAATATCTATAAAACAATTTAATTATAATTATATACAACTAGTCTTAAGATGTTTTATTAATTGTATTTATTGCTTTATTTATATATTTTAAGCAACAATTTTTATCTAAATATAAATAGACAGTTGCTTCATGTTACAGATTGTTTATTGTACTTGATAAATTTTTAATATGTCAACAATATTTTTATTATTTTTATTTTAAAAATTTATTTATTAAATAATTTTTTTTCTATTTTTATTTTTTTAACAATAATAAAAATGATGTTGATAATTATTTTGCACCATAGATATGGACAATTATTTATTTTATTTTTTAATAGTTTGTTAAAATATTTTACTATTGATATATTTATAACTTATATGATTAATTTTAAAAATTAAATTAAATGTATTATTTTTAAATATTTAGTTTGTGATAACAAATTCAGTATTGGTTGAAAAAATACAAACATTTATTGATATTTATAAAATTATTTTTTATTATTTATCAAAAAATGTTGTTAACATACATATGAAAGAGAGACTTATTTCAATTACCTGTAAGAAAGAAAAAAAAGTATTTAATAAATAATTTTTAAAATAAAAATAATAAGAATATTATTAATATATTGAAAATTTATTAAGTACATTGTATAATACAATAAACAATTGCCTTAATGTTTTTTTCTAACAAAATATTCACTTTTTATTTATTTAAAAGTGACACTCCATATACTTGACTTATTTAAATAATTACTAATGTTAAGTTTAGAAATAACACATAAATTTCTCTTTAAATTTAAATATGTTTTTATTCTGATAAAGAATTGTCACATTGAGTTATATATATACATATAAATCATATTGTCTCCCTCTTCTTTCTTTAAATTCTCTTCCTCTCCTCTAATCCTTTATTTTATTTTTTATATTTCATCTATCTCTAAATCTGCTCATAACTTACATTACTTAAGGAATAAAAATATTTTTATTCGATCAAAACTTTAAAGGAATCTAAAATTTATTTATGCTTTTATTTTTTTATATAATTTAATCATCAGTCTTATAATATGTTTTCCTTATACGATAATAAAATAACAAATGTTAATTATATTTAAAAGCACCGTATGTTTTTACTAATTATATAAAATATTATTTTGTGTAGTGTAGTAGTATTTCATGTTTTTTTAATTATGTATCACTACATCTCTCTTGCATTAATATTTTCGTATATATAATACTTGGATTAAATAACCTAACTTACCTAGGAAAATTAAATTATGTTTGTTTTCTTTCTTAAAATATCAATAAACTCATGATGTAAAACAAAAAACAAATTTTCAATTGAATGACTATAACATCTTCAATTAATTAGTTGGATTAAATTTATTGTTAAAACAAGTTGAATTCACTACTAAAAAATAAAATATTTAGAGACAAATTTTTAGTTAAAATAATTATTAATTACAATGATTAAATTAAATTTTAATTGTTATATAATTTATTATCTAATTAAGTTATAAACTAATTTAAATCTAATGATACAAGTGGTTAAAAAAGGTAAATAATATTAATATCAATTATTTTCATTTAAGTAATCACTAAATTTAATCATTATTTTTATTTTGTAGTTATTTAATAATAAAAACATAGTTTGATAATTATTTTAGTCATGATTATCAACTATTTTATTTGATAGATAAAATATGTCTCTAAATAGTTTTTCTTTTTTGTAGTGATTAAAATTGAATTAAATTATATCTTGTTAACTAAAATTTAAATATAAAGTTTATGTAGTTAAGTGTTCTATACGGGCCCTTTTATTAGGTTTATTTTAACTTTTTTATAGGCTAAACTTGATAATAAAAGTTTGTTTCATAATTAAACTTATATTTTTAAAGATGCTATATATATAAGAGATTTAGAGTTTTAAAAATATTTACATGAATAGACTATGAAAATATTATAGAAAATTTGAATATGTTTATTATTATTTAAACAGTCTAAATAAAAAAAAAACTTTTCGATTACTTTGAATTTGACATTTTAAATTATACAGTTTCGTAAAAACTTTTGACCAGACTGATGTCATTGACTACTTTGACTTACTTATGTTATATATTTTTGTGTGTACCTAAAGATGTCTTTTTACTGATGGCTGATGATTAATCATTTTTACAGTAGAAGAATCATTAAAATATTGAGTTCTCTTTATGCAAAAGTTAAAGAAATCAACCTCTTTTAACACATTCTGGGATTAGATTAACCATCAGCGGACTGAGCTATGTTTGTCCTTTTCTAATATCAAATATTTAATTTGAGTTTCGCATGTTTCGAAACGTCCATATCAAAATGGGTTTTCTTCATTTTAACAAAACGTGTTAAATATTATTTATATAGAATTAAAAAACAAGGGCAGCAAAAAATAAAATAAAAACAGTTAAAAAAATAACTAGTAGTCTTGCTCGTAATATTCGATTAATCCATTAGATAGGTGTATTGATAAAACTATCTAATAGGTGAAGTTGAATTAAACTATAACTGAATATCAAAATCAATTTCAAATATATATCTCATCTTCGAATTTCAAATATGTTTATAAAATATCGTTTCATATTTTTATACCACTAATATTAATTGAATAATTTAACTTTAAATTCGTACATCATCTCTTTTTTCTAAAATATATATTTATTACAAACTTTACATATCATATAATTTATATATTTAAAAGTGTTTATTTATTATAACCTCAAAATTTTGTCAAATAACATTTACTGTATGCAATTCGCTAACCCAGTCGATTTAATTCCAAACTGAAAACCAAGGTATGACAAATCACTGTAAAAGATTGAGTGTTTCCAGTATTGACTGGATCATTTTAATACAATATCAATGATAATTTTACATATAAAATAACAAATTAATAGACTATTCATATTTATACTAACGGAAACGCTGTGTATCTGTTTTAGTTATATTGAAATTGAATATTTATTATTAAGGTGTATTGAGTTTGGAGACACTAATTATCTGTAAATATTATTAGTTTTGTAAATTAGTTTATTTGAGTTGTTGAAATATAATATTTACAATATTAATAAGGTAAAACAAACACAATATATCTAATAAAAAATGTTTATATTTTTTTAAATATAAAGTTACGATTTTTTTTTTCATGTAGATATATTTGATAACTATTTTTTTTCACATCTTTATATATTTTACTCTTATTATAATATGATCATGATGATTTTTTACAACAAAATAAAAAAATAATATTTAATACAATATTACCTCTTATAATATACACGTAGTTGAGATCTAAATAATATATCATCTCTATTGTTATGTTTAACACTTTATATTACAATAATCATCTATCAAAACTTAAACGCTGTAAATATAGTTTTATTATTTTCAAAATACACAATCAATCTCATATTTACTCACTTAATATTTATCTTAAATGTCTTTACGAACTTGACAAATTCGAATACCATTAAAAAAATTTAGAAAATTTTCAACTCAGATCATAATTTAACTTTTCGGACAGTATCATATAATTATTATTTATTATGTAACAAAATACTGGACACCTAGGTGTACTAATATATGAAAACAATATAAAATTATAAAATAGTAAGGAAATTAAGATATATAAAATATAAATTAAAACAAATGCTTAACTTACATGTCAAGTAAAAATGAATAAAAACTATTAACATGATTTATGTTAACATGTTTTTATTTATCTTATTGTCGTTTTAGATTAAATTTAAAAATTAGAAATATATTTATTTTTTAAATTATTGTTGGTGCAAAACAAGTTTTACAATCTGGTTTTATATCAGTTTCACCTTGCCTAACCAATTTGATAGATTTTTTTTGTCAGTTTTAAAGAAGATCCAAAATTGTATTGTGATTAGATCTATTGGCGTACCAAAATTTTATTGTGATTAGATCTATTGTTGTACCTGTGTTGACAAATTGTACTGGTAACATAGTTACATTAACTAGCATTGTTATCTTTTATAGAAATTAAGATGTACTAAAAAGTTATTTATAAGTATTAGATTTAAAATTTGAAAAAAATAAAATAAATGGTAAACATAATTGAGAATAATGCATTGCGTAAATTTTCATTTATCTTTCTTCTTAATGTTTTTATTTATTATTTATTTTTTTCATATAATAATGTTGACTTTAAATTTTAAGTATTTAATCACATAAATTTTTAGTTTATTCGGTGATGTAAAAGCTTATATGTACATTTTTTTTATTAGAATTATCTCATTTGAATAACTTTTATTTTATCAAACAAACAAAAAATCTTTATCTCTTAGCGGCTCAGCTCAAACGATATCCACGAAGTTTACTTATATTTCTAAAATGTTTTTCGAATAAACTGTTTCATTTAGGAAATGAATTCCTCATCAAATCTACTCATTTGATTATTCTTATTACTTTTCTAACGTAATTATTAACTATTTTGATTTGATATTTACATTATTATATTTCACATTTGAAAAAAAATCGAGTATATCATCTTATCATTAAATACTAAATACTAAATACTAAATACTTTGTTATGATTTTTTAGTAAAAGTATATTTAATTAACATTTGAAGAAATAATATGGTACCCATTACCTATTGAACAGTGATATCTTTTGATCATAAATTTTTTAAAATCATGATAATATATTAAAACTAAGAGTAATTTTAATATTTAATTTTCATTTAAAGCTACTAGAGTTTATTTTTCAAGATAAGAACCAATCCCTCTTTAATCCCCAAGACCATCGGCCCTGTAGTTTCCTTTAATTTAATTTAATGACTTAGATAAGTTGTTACGTAGAATAGTTAGGTTATAAAGAAATAAATGTTGAAGAAGAGGGCTCCTCTTTTAAACCTGCAAAGTGAATTGTTTCTTCCAACAAAATTAAGCACTCTAGTTGATACATCCAACTTAGCTATGTATCAGAGGATGCATCACGACGTCATACACTAATTAACATCCATGTATTAAAGGTAACAAGAGACTATTAAAGGCTTTTTTTTTAAATTTATTAAATTTTATGAGTTAGATTATTATCAGCCAAAATTTAACCATGAGAGAAAATGCTATGAATAGTTTATTTTGATTAATTTAAAATCCGGGACAAAAGCGAAAATGATTAGGTAGCTGATTGGATGCGAGTGGCACGTGTCACTGGACGCACGTCAAAGAGAAGCCAACAAGACTTGTGTTTCTTATGTTCATTCCTTTTCCCTCTTTAGGCAAATGCAGTGATAGTAGTAGCAAGCCCACACCGCAATCAAAGAATCTGCTCTGAGAGCAAAGCGGAGCGAATCAGAGATCCAACTCAATCTGTTCGTTAATTCTTTGATTCCTCTTCACTTCAGCTCTCCGCCGAGGCATGGCCAACGACGGTTCCTGCGCCACGCAACTCATCGACGGCGACGGCGAGTTCAACGTCGCCGGCCTCGACAACTTCATCAAGAATGTCAACCTCGCCTCCTGCGGCCTCTCCTACGCCGTCGTCGCCATCATGGGACCGCAGAGTAGCGGTGCGTCTCGATCCTTCTATTTGCTCGTTCTGAATTTTTGATTTACTTCCGTTGAACTCGTGTTGTGGTTATTTTGTCGTTGTTGAGCTTGGATCGATTTATCTTAGCGTGATTTACGAGTCTATGTCTGCTCTGAAGTGGAGTGTTGTAGTTAGTGATTAGGTTTAGATTTAATTTGACGATTGATTGACGCGACTGTTTTGGAACTTGAAAGTGAGGCTGAGATGTGATGCATTCGTGGATTAGGAGAAGGAGAATATCTTATATATAGCGGAAAAAAAGTAAATGACTCTTATTAGTGGAGTTGCTATTGCCATGCATGTCCGTTTCTGATTTTGTAGTTTTAAATCGAGTGCAGTTTCTTTTTGGCTTTAGGTTCTCTCTCTCTCTCTCTCTCTCTCTCTCTCGTGGACTCGTGTGAGTTAATATTATGTTTTTCTTGAGTGCAGGGAAGAGCACGTTAATGAATCATCTTTTCCACACAAGTTTCAGGGAGATGGATGCTTTCAGGGGAAGGTTTGGTTCTGAAATTACTGAGCTGTTGTTTTGGGTGGTTAAAACTGAACGTCTATGACATTCTTGCTGCCTGTCATATTCTAGTTTATGGCCAGCATCTAATCGAGTATCATATTGTTGCAGATCTCAAACGACTAAGGGCATTTGGATTGCCAAATGTGTCGGGATCGAGCCAGCCACAATTGCTATGGATTTGGAAGGCACTGATGGAAGGGAGAGGGGCGAGGTAATAAATTCCGTGTTATTTTATATCACCTAGTGCCATAGGGTTATTCTAATTGTTAGTTTTTACACGTCAGTTTTTTTTGTCTGTATGAAACCTGTAATGATCACACCAGTTTGATTTGTTTGTCATTTTAGGCCACCGCCTTTATAGCATCTGATAAGAATGACCTAATATTATATATTACGAAAATACTATAATTTCTTGACCTGTGCTTGGTGTTGACTGTTGACTTTGGTTCTGCTGCAATGTTTTCTTTCAAATTCATTTTTGTAGTTTCTTTTTCCTCGAACTGTCAAAGGTCATTTTGTGACAAACCTAGTTGGAAATTGAAATCTACTTTAATTGTCTTGCAAGATGCTTCCCTTTACTGTTTTGTTTATAAATGAAAATTTAATGTATAAACATGAAATTGCCCTGACCATATCTTTGGTTGATACTTTGGACTGTATGCTATCAGTGCCTCGTAAAACAAGTTGTTGCTTCATTTTTACTGACAAATGTTCCTGTTATCTTTCTTTATTGCATGTGCATCAGAACTCACTATTATTGCCCACTGCTTTTGTTTTTGAATATAACTTTCAGGATGACACTGCTTTCGAGAAACAGAGTGCTCTTTTTGCTTTGGCAGTATCAGATATTGTTCTGATAAACATGTAAGTTTTTAGCTCTAAATTATTGCCTTCTAAATGATTGAATGAATCAGATTTTGGGGCAATCACTGAAGGCATTATGCTTGAATATTTAAAAGTTTCTTAACAACTTCGCATCCAACATGTTTGTGCGGTCCGTACAAGTTGCATTGCTTAACTGAAGTCTAGGTGGAATTGCAAATCGTTCTGTCTATCTTGGTGTATTGCCTGATTGTTTGAGTAACTTGCGTTTTAAGATAACCTTGCTTATTGTCCACCTGACACTTCATAATTAGATCATTCACATTGTATGTCAGTGAGTATAGGATGAATTATAATATGTTCGGGAGAAAAAGGTGATATGCATAAACTTTTTTCATTTCCTGTAGCTGTATCGTCTCAATTCTTTTTTATTTGGAGTCAAATTAGTAATTGGATTTAATCAAAAAGTAAAAAATAACTCTTTTCATGGTTCACGAGAACTTACAGTAAAATTTGTGCAAACATTCAATCCATTTTGGACAACTTTTGAAGATTTTGTTTTATTCACAGGTGGTGTCATGACATTGGTCGAGAACAAGCCGCCAATAAACCACTTTTGAAAACAGTTTTTCAGGTAGTTTTCAGCCATGGATTTACCTCTGGTTGCGTATTCAAAATTTGAGTTTTCACACTTTGATACTTCTTGTATTTGTAGGTCATGATGCGATTATTCAGTCCTCGGAAAACAACATTGCTTTTTGTTATACGTGATAAAACAAAGGTCTGGAATTATGGGTCCTTTTTTGAGAACGCACCCTTTTTTTAGTATTTTACCATTCAATGTTTTTCATGTTCCTGTCTGTCTATGCAGACCCCACTTGAACATTTGGAGCCTATTCTAAGGGAAGATATTCAGAAGGTGCGTTTCCCATTTAATTTCTGACTTTTATTCTTTGTTGTGGTTTCTTGTTTTTCTTCATCATCGGTGCTTACCATGATGTGAATTCCTCAGATTTGGGATAGCGTTAGAAAACCACAAGCCCATCAACATACTCCTCTAAGTGAATTTTTTAATGTAAGTTCTATCTATCACCCCTTTTCACGTGTCAACTGTGTATGTGTATATTATTGTATATGATTAATGAATCTTCAAATGAAGGTGGAAGTTACTGCTTTGTCAAGTTACGAGGACAAGGAGGATAAGTTCAAAGAGGAGGTACCCTTTCAATAGACAGTGCATCACTTTTCGAATTTGTGCTAGGATACGTTTTTCCCTGTTCTGGAGTGATTCTAATTTCTAAAATTCAATTGCTTTTAGACCTGGTTCTTGTGGTTGATAGTTTTCTGCATGAGTGTTTTAGAAAGTAATGAAAATTTGGAAACTTTTGTACATGAGGCCTTTCCATTTTGGGTTCTTTCCTTTTCTTGGCGTCGAAGTGTAGTATAATAAGCTTCTTTTACAACTGTAATGACACTCAGATATGATGTGGATCATAGAGTTACACTTAATCTTACAGGTTGCTCAGTTACGGCAGCGTTTCTTTCATTCTATAGCACCTGGAGGTTTGGCTGGTGATCGGCGTGGTGTTGTGCCTGCTTCTGCATTTTCTATCAGTGCCCAGCAAATATGGAAAGTCATACGAGAAAACAAGGATCTTGATCTTCCAGCTCACAAGGTTTCCTATTAGCTTATTTTTAGGATGGGATGAAACAATTGTTTGTTTTTTTTTTAGCAATTTGCCATTTTATTTAACAGGTAATGGTTGCGACTGTGCGTTGTGAAGAAATTGCTGATGAAAAGCTTAACCAACTACGCTCTGATAAGGTGCTTATCCATTTCCTTTCTATTGTGAGTCGCTTCAGCTATTTTTAGAGTAAATAATCACATGTATGAATCTGGCTTAGGGTTGGTTGGAATTGGAAGAAGCTGTTCAATTAGGTCCAGTACGAGGTTTTGGGGAAAAGCTGAGCTCCATTATTGATGCCAGCCTTTCACAGTAAGTTCCAGATGCCAGTGGACTTTTAATTTAAGTTCAAGAAAAATCTGTGCTCAGTAACTACAAATTTCAAATCAACAGTTATTTTTTCATGATTAGATATTTAATTATATATATGTATCTTATATATATATATATATTATATTTATATATATCTTATAATGCATAAGAATAAATCTTAGATACACAACTGAGTTTTTCTTGCCCTAGACTTTGATTTTATCCTTTTTATTTTAATAACAATACTAACTGTTGATTTTTCTTTCATTTGAACATTTAACATAAGATAATAAAATATCTTCATTCTTTCAATTTCTTACTCTACTCTCAGTGTTATGTATCTTTTAATTTATCAACATTTTAAAAGAAAATATTAATTTATCAAAATTGTATTTGTATAGTAAAAGTTTTAAAAATATACATTTCTTTAAACGTGTTTTACTCACTTGTGCAACTCATGGGGGCTAGTAGTTAGTTTTCCATCTGTTTATATTATTCAATTGTATCCTAAGTTTTCAATCTTTCTTTTATGTGCTGATAATATCTTGTTTTCAACAGATATGATGAGGAGGCAATATACTTTGATGAATCTGTGAGAAATGCAAAACGAAAGCAATTGGAATCGAAGGCTTTGAATGTAAGGCTGCTGGCTGTGCTTTAATTATTTGTTTTGAATTTTGATAGAGCTGCCCTGTGCTGTTGTAATAAACTTAATCCTCCAGAAAATCTGAAGCTTACCCAAAGAATTTTTCTTTTTGGGGTGGGGGAGGGGAAGTGAAGTACGGTGGAGGATTAGAATGCCTTTAGAAATACAGTTTGAACTTTGAAGACTGAGCTGAAGTGACTTGAAACTACAACTATATTTAATAATCTCTGCACAGAAATATGACTACTTGGAAACAAGCTTTCAGCAGAGCACCAAACAAAAGTTCTAAACCAAATCCTGCCCCATAGACAATGTTGGGGCAAATGGATACCCTTTAAACTTTGGGTCTTCTGCTACAATAACATAATCTCCACTAACACAATTTTGAACTTATTGTTGAAGATTCAACAATCTAGAATATCATCCCACTTCCTATATTTTTATTCATACTGCTCCGTACAAAATCCTAAATCCTAAAACCATCGAGTATTAAACTGAAGTATTACTGATAAGGACTTCTGAAGAGTGTGTTTGTACATAAAACTCCTGTAATGTTTTTTTTTTATTGGTGTCAACTTTTCAGCTTGTGTACCCTGCTTATACAACATTGCTAGAGCATATACACTCTAAATCTCTTGATGATTTTAAGACTAAACTGGACCAATCACTAAACAATGGAGAGGGGTTTGCTTCATCTGTTCGTACTTGGACTGAAACTATCATGCTTGAATTTGACAAAGGAGCTGCTGGTAATAATCTGATTCGATTCTTCATAGCATGTACAACTGTCTGTTCTTACATTATATACACGTTTCAAAATTACCTGAAAATTGGGGTCCCAATGCTAGCTTGACTTTCCTTTTACCCTGAATTTATATTAGTTGTCATGCTGTCATTTCCGCCTTGATTGTTTTACTTTCCCACTTAAGACTTGCATAGATGTGGATATTTGAAAAGTAAAGAAAATGGATGAGAATCACTACTATTTGGTAGGATTTCGATCCTATTCTGCTAAGCTTTACATGATATCAATTCCCAAGTACTTCTGCTTGTAAAAGAAATATGAAGATTTTATTGAGTATAATACGAAATCTTACTTTCAATCCACAGTTTTAACAAATATAAGGGCGAGTCAGAAAAGATCAGGGGAAAATATAGTGCTTCTGAGAATGCATATTACTATGGTTCTGTGTGTTTATTAAGTTCATGGAGTGAATTTTTGAGGTTGGCTTTGTCAAGAGCATATTTAAATGAATTAGATTGAGTTAAGGAGAAGAAGCGAATGCTTCAACGGATGAGTCTTTTGATTTATTCATCCCTGTGATGCACTGATACGTTCATCAGCCCAGTGTATACGTGGACATATCTGACACGGATATGTTCAAGTACGCTTAAAATACGTATCTGCAGAGTGTCAACAATTAAAAATAAAAAGGAGTGCTTAATATACGGAGAAAGAGTGCTTAGAAGTCAACACTGTTGCTTATGGTGTACAACTAATAATCCTGTTTTATGAATACGCATTTTCCTTTGGGTTAAACCTTGATCCAATAGAAGACTTTTATTGCCATGCTGAAGAAGACATGTCCCATGATCCGACACTACAAAATTTTCCTAAAGTAGCCTCAGATAACATTCCACTAATTTATATAACAATCAAAATATTTTCTCATAATCAATTTTTTTTTTCTTTTTAGTATTATATATAACTATCATCATTTTTATTTTTATATTATTCTAAACATTAAACATAAATAAAATATATAATTTTTATGATTTATTCCATGAAATTATTTTCAGGATTGATGTATGAGTACCACATAATTAAAAAACAAGCAATATGACAACGAATATAGATAGAAACTACTCTCACTATTTATATATACATTTAGATAATATTTGATAGTGATTCTCAATTTTAATATGGTTTTTGAAAAGGGAATTATATACATATATATATATATATATATATA
>Ga0209700_101326_pt1 | contig 50829 bp, 25 predicted proteins | sample SiratroredBW_FD_187528 | JGI IMG/M metagenome (GOLD analysis project Ga0209700, IMG submission 187528) | Root nodule microbial communities of legume samples collected from California, USA - Siratro red BW (SPAdes) (version 2) | ecosystem: Host-associated > Plants > Roots > Nodule | place: USA...
CTTCAATTATAACATCATAAGTAAAATATTGGACTCTACTCTTGTTGTGTTGGGATGACCATCTATGCTTCCAAGTACTCTTGGTGAAGGATGATCATGCAATAAATATTATCTAAATTCCATATGAGAAAAACAAAAAAAATAAGGTTAAGCTCTGCATCAAATGTGTGTTCGTTAGAAGCTCAAATTACGTAATATGTTAGTTAAAGTTGTAATCTATGATATTTCTGCTAATGAACTCGGTTTATCTTTCTTTAAATCTTAATACATGTCTACTTTTTTTCTTTTGCAATTTTATTTTTTAGATTTTATAATAGTTTGTAATCTTTATCTGATTATACTGTGTTTTTTTTTTCTTTCAATTTTGGTCCACTAGAATCGTAAATTTGATATGTTAATATAATAGACAACAAGATATAATATAATTTGTTAACATAATTGTAATTAAAAATTAGGAAATAATTACGATTGAATTTTATTCTTTTCATATTGTGGTATTATAAATTGCGAGAAAAACTCAAAATATTAGTTTTATCTGTTTCACTTAATGATGTTAACAAGTAGAAAAGAAGTTGAAGGCATTTTACCTACATTTTCATGTTGGCGTCCAGCAATTAAGCTAAATTTCTTTCATAATCGAAAAGTAAAACAGACTAAAACTTGCTCGGCCTTTTTACATTGTTAACTTCCAGATGAACTTAGCTAGGAATAGAAATTTTATTAGAAATGACTAATTAGATTTTGTTTTTGGTAAAAATTAATTATTAATAAAGTAAATTAATATTTTACTCTAATTAAAAGAAATATCGGTTGCGAGTGACATCAATTGTTCCAGAGATTAGGTAGGCTGAGTCACAATCGAATCAAAATATTTAAGTTGTTACACAAAAGATGAGAACTAATAACTATAGCTTTTGACATAATAATAAATGTTCAATCCAACAAATTCAGTGGGACAATGGCTAATGGAAAGATTATTACAAATGATATCAATAATCATGAAAAAATAATATTAAATTTATATCTTTAAGTAAACATTGTTATTTTCTTTTCAGTGAAATAGTTATTTATTACTTTTAAAAATATGATACTTACAATAAAACACAATCATTTAACGCACAATAACATATAATCATTTAACACTAAAATAAATTATTATCTTATTATTATATAATATTTTATTAAATAAAAGTAATATAAAAAAGATGTAATTTATATAAATAGTGTGAAAGTATATTTTTTTTCTAGTTAGTTTAAATCCTTAATGTCACTTACCATCAATTATCTAGTGCTGATGTGCTTTAATACTTTAATATTCTAAACTCAAAAGATTAACATAAATGAAGCAAATTTATCTTAAATTTTAAGACTGAAAAATAGAAGTTAATTATTACTTATTCTGATTTTTATTCATATTGTAAACAATTTTTTTAATCAAATTAAATTCTTCCAAAACAAAGTTTACACAGAAAAAGAAAACAAATTTTTTTCATCTTATAGGACCCAAATCACGCTTTTGGATCAGAATGGAACAGCAGCAGCCTCACCAACGAGTGTCACGCGGCCCTTCACCCGAATCGGACGCGGGTGTTCCGGGATAGGGTGGGCTTCCACTTGGATCAGTTTACCACCGTTGATCTTCGGCATCACTCTTTCTCTGATCCCACACTGAATTTTATTACAACAAACTTAATGAATATTAATTTATGCCAAAAGTCTATAAATATAACTTTATTATTGAGATAACACTCACTCAATCTCATTACTGCTCATTAATTTTTTTAAGTTCTTATTAAATAAAACATTGAAAAATCTTGTGTAAATAAACCTTTACTGCTTTATCAACAAAGTTAGTCAATCATTCCGTATAGGCTTCAATTCCATCAAAACTCAGTTTTTTAAAGCCACTTAAATACAAATTAAAATAAATTTATTTTTATTTATCGTTGTAACTATTTATTTTTATTATAATAACGTAAATATTAATAACATATTGATTTTGGTTACGTAAAACTCGATCTAAATTTTGTATAGTAGTATATGCAATCTTTCTCATTTTTTTCGTACTTCGTAATTCTTTACAATTTATTTTTTATTTATTTTTTTCTATTTCTTATTCTTGAAGTTTCTTAAAAACAAACAAGGCATACATGTTCAAATTCATATCTAATGTAAATAATTTTAAAAAAATAAATAAAATGGATGAATTTATTAGTATTGACTAACCTGATTAATTATAATAAATTAGGTGACTGAATTAAATTGTTAACTTCTACCTTCCCAGCTTAACAGTCATGATCTATAATAATAATAATAATAATTATTATTATTATTATTATTATTATTATATTTCGAAATTAAACTCGCTATCCATGTGTTGTTTGAAATATTCATTTAATACTACTTATTTATTATCTTTAATAGAAATGTAATATTAGAAACTATTTAACACTAAAATGATTAATTATATTTATCTAATATTATCCATTATGGGAATGTGAGAAGTTATCAAAATACGACGTGACATTACAGCTTGCAAGGATAAGACAAGGGAAATAAGTGTTGATGAATAGTAGCTGAATATAGTAAGTAGACATTTAAGTCAAAAGCGATATTTGGAAAGTATCAATCCAGTAAGGATAAGACACGTGGCTCGTCTGTATAAGTGATTCTCTTTTCTCGTTCACAAAATGATAATGCAAAATATTGGGCCAATGAGTAAATCTTACACGTTTTAAAATTGCTAAGAGTTTTGCCATAGTGTTTGAGTAGGTAAAGAAAATTTCATAAGAAATTTAAATACATTAAATTAAAATTAATTTGTACAAAATGATTAAGCAAAATATTGGTCCCATGAGTAAAGCTAACACGTTTTAGAGGTGTAAAGAGTTTTGACACTGTGTTTGTGTTTGTACAGAAGATTTCATAAGAGAATTTAAATACATTAAATTCAAATTAATTTAAATTCTTTATTCAAGCAATTTACATTTGCATAAATATTTTAAATTATCTACAAAATTGAATTATCTTTTTGCAATTTCGTGTCGAAACATATTAAGATAATGACATTTTCGAAAATGGTTTGGTGATCAACTTGAATTTGAATATATGGTGTGTTCAAAAACAGAAAGTTTAATTGATTTTCGGAGAGAGCAAATTTGAGACATAATTATGGGAATTCAATTGTTAGATAGAGTCTTTTAACCTTAGCCATCTTGAATCCACACGAAACCTAAGCCATTTCCATCGACACGCACCAACTAATACTATATATATGCATTCATTTTCCCTCATATCGTAGTTCAGTTCTCAAGTTTTTACTGCACTTGAACCATTCACTCATTATCTTGTTTTGCTTTGGATCGCCATGGAAGCTAAGCTAGCAACAGCAACTGAAGGACAACCCTTGAGATGTAAAGGTATGCCATGCTATGATTCATGGAAACCAAATGTTCTATATGCTCTCTTTTATTACCTTTTCAGATAGTTTTTTTAGATGTTTGAAGTTTATTTGTTATGTTTCATATGTATAAATGCTATCTGATTTTCATTTGCAAACTGTAGCTGCAATTTGCCGCAAGCCTGGCTCTCCTCTGAGTATTGAAGAGATCATTGTGGCACCTCCAATGCCTGGTGAAGCTCGGATTCGTGTTATATGCACCACTCTCTGTCATACCGATCTTACATTTTGGAAGATGCAGGTTACCATTCTGTTCTTTTCCTTTCAATGATTTAAAACTGTAGATATTTAGTCAGTAAACGACTTTGTTTAAGGTAACTCTTCAAATTAGAGAAACTTGTTTCTTCATAATAGAGTTTATCAATATTTTAATTGAACCACCTTAAATTCTTGAGTACTGTATTAATTTCTTTTTCATTCTTCTTGTAGTTTTTCAGTTGTTTGTGATGTTTATTTGGGATGTTCTTGAATTGTAATAATTAAGTTAAATTATGTTAAATCCACATCAGAAACATTCTTCTTTGTCGATGTCTTTTCTTCACCTTTTCTTATTTATTCTATCATCATTCTTTCGTCATTTATATTACTTTTTCTTTCTTCTTTTGCCTCAGTGGAACTTCATAATGGGTTTTTTCAATAACTTTTTTGTGTCTGTGTGTTTTGAAGATCTCTCCTGAAAACCCTCCAAGAATCTTGGGTCACGAGGTTGTTGGGTGAGTGCATGCCTTTTACTCTTTTTAATTCCATAATTTTATTTACTGGACGAAGTTACACATTCATAAGAGATAGGAATCCACTATTTATTTATACACTATTTGTATGGTCTTGCTGTCTCAGCATAAACTTGCTGTATGGTCTTGTCATTTTTATTTTTGCAATATTGAACCATTTATTTGTTCTGCATGTTTCACTTTTTACTATCGAAGTGGATGCTGATGTTCCAGTCAATTTTGGCCTGATCCAGGGTTGTGGAAAGTGTAGGAGAGGATGTGACTGAATTTACAAAAGGAGATTTGGTTATCCCAACTTTCTTATCTGAATGTGGGGAGTGTATAGATTGCAAATCAAGCACGAGCAATCTTTGTTCAAACTTTCCTTTTGATTTCTCTACTGGGATGCCTAGAGATGGCACATCAAGATTCAAGACTTTAAAAGGAGAGATCATACAGCATTTCATGTTTGTTTCTAGTTTTAGTGAGTACACTGTGGTTGACATTACCCAGCTAATCAAGATTGATGCACCAGTACCACCCAACATGGCATGCCTACTCAGTTGTGGTGTATCAACAGGTAGTTGCCTAAACTATTCAAACATTAAATAAACGAATAGAGAAGAATTTTACCGGTTACATAACATAAATTATAGTTAGAATATCTAGTCATATATAAGCACAAGGTCTCAACAACATTCATCTAATTCGATATTTTGATTAAACTTCCACTTTTAGGAGTAGGTGCTGCTTGGATATCTGCAGGCGTGAAGCCAGGCTCTACAATAGCTGTTTTTGGGCTAGGAACTATTGGATGTGCTGTAAGGAGACCACGTAACTCTGTTTTTTTATTTTTGTGGTTTATCTATAATGCTGAAAAGCTCATTGCTAATGAATGGTTTCATAGGTTGTTGAGGGAGCTAGACTTCGAGGGGCAACTAGGATTATTGGTGTGGATGTCAACCCAGAAAAATATGAAATTGGTAATGCTTTATGCGCTTTATAAGAATGTTTATATAAGTTTGTTTGTGTTATTGTTGTGCTCAAATTATGTAATTGATTTTATGAGTTTGTTTATCTGATGTACTCAGCAAAAAAGTTTGGACTCACTGACTTTGTCCATTATGGAGAAAGTGAAGACAAATCTGCGAGCCAGGTCTACCCTCTTCTTGAAATAGCCTTAAATCTTGAAATTTCCTTCTCATGAGTGGTTGTTTAGCAGATTATCAAAGAGATGACTGGTGGAGGAGCAGACTATAGCTTCGAATGTTTTGGCGAGGCATCATTGATGGAAGAAGCATATGCTTCTTGTAGAAAGGTCTCTATCCTTTTCACTCTCTATATTTATGTGTCTGTCTACCTCTGAATGATGCCTTATACTTGTTAAAAATTCACCTCTAAATGATATCTTACACTTGTTAAAATCTATATTTATGTGTCTGTCTACCTCTGAATGATGCCTTATACTTGTTAAAAATTGACCTCTAAATTATGTCTTACACTTGTTAAAAATCAAATATGAGTTTAAGATTTACATTGAATAAAAATAAAAAAGTTGAGTAATATATAAAAAAAGAAGATTTATAGATCTAATTACTTAAGGTTTTGGGTTGAATGTGATATTATTTCTTTATATGAGTCTGACTAAGTTTCCATTTTTAATTGTATACTGCATTATTATGTTTAAGTAATAATTTGAAAATCCAATAGAAGTAGCACTTTCACTTAGTGTTGAAGAAAATGCAAACTTGTTGAGTATTGTTAAATGCTACTATGCCAACAGGGTTGGGGAAAAACAATAGTTGTAGGATTGGTGGAAAATCCAGAAGCAAAGTTGAGCCTTAGCTGTACTGAGTTACTGCTTACTGAGAAGAGCCTCAGGGGATGCTTATTTGGAGGATTCAAACCAAAGTCTCATGTACCTATTCTCATTAAACGATACCTGGATAAGGTACTATGCGCAATATCTTCTACTTTTTTTTTTTTCAAGTCTATGCTTTTTATCTCCTCTATTAATATAGTCATAATTATGTAAAAATAATAGTGCCATGATGCCAAGTTTATCTCCTATTTACCAACAGGAACTTAATTTGGAAGATTTTGTGACACATGAGGTGCAGTTTCAGGATATCAATAAAGCTTTTGATTTATTGATTGAAGGAAAGAGTCTCCGATGTGTGATTTGGATGGACAAATGATGCTTTGAGCACTTCAATTATAACATCATAAGTAAAATATTGGACTCTACTCTTGTTGTGTTGGGATGACCATCTATGCTTCCAAGTACTCTTGGTGAAGGATGATCATGCAATAAATATTATCTAAATTCCATATGAACAAAACAAATAAATAAGGTTAAGCTCTGCATCAAATGTGTGCTCGTTAGAAGGCCAAATTACATAATATATTTGTAAAAGTTGTAATCCATGATATTTCTGCTAATAAACTCGGTTTATCTTTCTTTAAATCTTGATACATGTCTACTTTTTTCTTTTGCAATTTTATTTTTTAGATTTTATAATATTTTGTAATCTTTATCTAATTATACGTGCTTTTTTTTTCAAATTTGGTTCACTAGAATCAGAAATATCAGGTTAATATAATATAAAAGAAAATATAATATAATGTGTTATAAAATAATCTAATTAAAAATTAGGAGATAATTGCAATTGGATTTTATTCTATTTATATTGTGGTATTATAAATTGCGAGAAAAACTCAAAATTTTAGTTTTATCTATTTCACTTCATGACGTTAACAAGTAGAAAAAAGTTGAAGGTAAAATAATTTTCATGTTGGCTTCCAGCAAATAAGCTAAATTTCTTAATAATATAAAAGTAAAACAGACTAAAACTTGCTTAACCCTTTTACGTTATTAACTTCTAGATGGACTTAGTTGGGAGGAGAAATTTTATTGGAAATGACTAATTAAATTTTGTTTTTGGTAAAAATTACTTATTAATGAAGTTGATTAATATTTTACCCTAATAAAAGAAATCAACAACAAATACTGCAGAGTAACATGTACTTTATATCTTAAGTGAAGATTGTTATGTTATTATGTTCTTTAAGTCAAAGAGTTACTTTTTTTTAATTAGTGTAAATGCTTAATGTAATTAATATTATCCATTATAAGAACGTGATAAGTTATCAAAAATAGCATGACAGCTTGAAAAACAGAATAGACTTTTAACCATGTTTAAGATAGTAGACTTTTAACCATGTTTAAAAAGTCGAAGCAATCTTTGCAAAATATCAATCTAAGAGCGAACCTTCAAACTTCTGTGTAGCAAGACTTCTGATAAGATCAGAGACAAGACACGTGGCTCTCTCGTGTACAAAATATAAAGCAAAATATTAGGTCAATGTGTAAAGAGTTTTGACCTGAGTTCATGTTTGTATAGAAAATTTCATAAGAAATTTAGACACATTAAATTCAAATTAATTTTATTTAAAATGCTTTTATTTTTGTAAATACTTTTTTAGAGAAAATAATTTAAATTTAGTGAATTTTATTTTTTTTCATTTATAAATTATTTCAATTATTAATATAAAAAATTATTTAAACATTAAATACTTATTAATAATTCAAAAAATATTGATAATTTTTTTAGGCGATCTTATTTCATTGTATTTGTTGTAAAATGTTGATGGATGGAGTTTTTTTTTCTGACTCTTTAGTTAATGTTGACTAAAAAGTTTTCTGAGTTGAAGGTAAAAAAGTAATTTTAATTACTATTGACTGAAAAAAAATTATTATCATTAGAAAGATCTTAGTAAATTATTGGTAAAAAATAACATTTATATTACTCCAGTCACGTAAATATGTTTCTACAGTGTTAGAGAAACCACAAAAATAATTTTTAATTGTTCTGTATGAATTAAGCTTAATATCAAATTGGAGGAGACTAGTTTTAAAATATAGAGATTTTAGTCTTTCTGGTTTGTAATTAACTCTTGTTCATGTTTTGTGGGATTGCATCTGAATGCTTGAGGGGTGCATGTTACTTATTCTTTTCTATAAGTTTGAAGATAAGTAAATTAGTTTTTAAGTAATTGATCACTTGATGGATCAAATGTTCCATAATGGGTTTAATTAGACTTTTTGGAAATTTAGAAAACCAAAGAAGAGTACTTTCCAAGGTTGCTAAAAAGCCTTTTAAAGCTAATACTAAAAAAAGAAATAATGGAAAGATTTTTGTTTTTCATTCTTTTATTGTCTTCTTTTGTAACAATAGTGATAGACATCTCATGACTATTAATTTCCCTTTCCCTTAGTTTTGTTCATTTATTTTTTCATATTACTTTTATAGATTGATTTAGTGGTTTACTTTATTTATTTCCTTCAATTTATTTAGACTAGTCCTTGATTTATATATATATATCACTCGAGTTTTAATAATAATAAAAAAACTTACTATATACTTCAGCAAAAAAGTAATCTCACAATTAAAAAAACAAATATAATTTACATTGTTAAATGAATAGTCTTCTCCAACGTTACCCTAGAAAATTATAACTAATATTGAACAAAATAAATTAAGTGTTTTATAATAAAAAATAATAATCCTAACAATTTTAATCACAAAATAATACTTATCAATATTAATAAAAAATTATAATTAATAATAGCTGATGTGAAATCTCCAACACATCTTTTAAGGCTCTCTAACTTGTCTTTAGAATTTTGGTCGGATAAATTCACAACCTAAAATAAACTCTAATACCATCTTAAAAATAAAAGTCTAACTCAATTTTACAAATCCTAATTTAAATATAAAATTTATATCTATTAATAAATTATTAAAATATCATATATATCTTATCTCTAATAGACCTAAAATCTAAAATACTTTCTTCAAATGTCTCAATTTTAATAAAATATAATAAATTATTGAAATGTCTTTTTATATATATCTAGTCCACCTAAAACCTCCACCACTTTTCTTCAAATGTCTCAATTTTATTAAAGTCGATAAAAATGTCTCAACTTTAACGTGGTCTGACAATATTCAGAACAAAACCTAGGTAAGGAGAAAAAACACAAATTTAAAAATATGAGAAAATTTAAATTCTTATTTTTTTAGGTGAAGGTTAAAATTATGTAATTTAAAATAATCCAATTACTATATTCTGGAATTTTATTTTTTTAAATTCTTTATTCAAACAATTAAGATAATCAAAAGTAGATATTTCCAAAAATGGTTTCGTATACATGGTGGTGACTGCACAATTTTAGTTAGCAGAAAAAAGCATGATGAACTGGAATTTGACAATGTCGTGTTGAAAACCAAAAAGTTGAATTGACTTACGGAGAGAGCAAATGTCAAACATAATTATTTTAGGAACTCAATTGTTAGATGAAGTCTATTAATCCTTCATTTTTTGAATCCACACGTAACCTAAGCCATTTCCCTCGACACGCACCAAGTAATACAATATATATATATATATATATATATGCATTACAGTTGAGTCATTTTCCCTCAGCATTGCACTACGTAAATTTCGTAGCTCAGTTCCCAAGTTTTGCTGCACTTAAGCCGTTCACTCATTATCTTGTTTTGTTTTGGATAGCCATGGAAGCTAAGCTAGCAACAGCAACTGAAGGACAACCCTTGAGATGCAAAGGTATGCCATGCCATGATTCGTGGAAACAATATGTTCTATATGCTTTCTTTTTCAACTTTTTCAGATAGTTTTATCGGATGTTTGAAGTTTATTTTTTATGTTTCATATGTGTAAATGCTATCTGTTCTTTATTTGCAAACTGTAGCTGCGATTTGCCGCAAGCCTGGCTCTCCACTGAGTATTGAGGAGATCATTGTGGCACCTCCAATGCCCCGTGAAGCTCGGATTCGTGTTATATGCAGCTCTCTCTGTCATACTGATGTTACATTTTGGAAGATGCAGGTTACCATTGTGTTCTTTTCCTTTCAATGATTTAAAACTGTAGATACTAATTAAGTCACTAAACAAGTTTGTTTAAGGTAACTCTTCAAATGAGAGAAACTTGTTTCATAATAATAGGGTTTATTAATTAATATTTTAATTGAACCACCTTAAATTCTTGAGTACTCTAATGATTTCTTTTTCATTCTTGTAGTTTTTCAGTTGTTTGTGATGCTTATTTGGGATGTTCTTGAACTGTATTAATTAAGTGGTTATGTTAAATCCACAACAGAAACATTCTTCTTCGTCAATGTCTTCCCTTCACTTTTTTTATTTATTCTATCATTCTTTCGTTTTCTATATCTTTTTCTTTCTTCTTTTGCCTCAGTGGAAATTCTTAATGTTGTTTCAATAACTTTTCTGTGTCTGTGTTGTGAAGGTCTCTCCTGAAAATTCTCCAAGAATCTTGGGTCACGAGGCTGTTGGGTGAGTGCATGCCTTTTACTCTTTTTAATTCCATAATTTTATTTACTGGATAAAGTCACTATTTATTTATGCAGTGTTCGTATTGTTAATTTATATGGTCTTTCTGTATCAGCATAAACTTTTTCTGCTTTGAATATATAAATGTTTGGTCAAACATTATTGTCGTCCTTAGTCCTCACAGAAATCGTTTCTATTTCTATTCCTTATTTTGTTTTTTATTGTTTACTTGTAGTTAGGTATGGTGTTACACAAAAATTGTTCAGAGCTAATTATTAGAAGTAACTAATTTTCTAAATAAAATCCCTAGAGAAAGGATCGGATAGCTATGAGGCAGATTTTAGTTTTCAAATTTTGAGCATGGATTCAATAGATGAGCAAAGCTTGTCAGCAAGCCCCCACATGATTAAACACTAGTAATCTGAACATTGTTTTAAGAACAAATTCTATGACTAATTATCTTTATTTTTGCAATATTGAACCATTTATTTGTTCTGCATGTTTCATTTTGTACTATTGAAGTGGATGCTGATGTTCCAGCCAATTTTGACATGATCCAGGGTTGTGGAAAGTGTAGGAGAGGATGTGACTGAAGTTACAAAAGGAGATGTGGTTGTCCCAATTTTCTTAGCTGATTGTGGGGAGTGTATAGATTGCAAATCAAGCAAGAGCAATCTTTGTTCAAAGTTTCCTTTTGAGTTCTCTCCTTGGATGCCTAGAGATGGCACATCAAGATTCAAGAATTCAAAAGGAGAGATTATACAACATTTCATGTCTGTTTCTAGTTTTAGTGAGTACACTGTGGTTGACATTGCCCATCTAACCAAGATTGATCCAGCAATACCACCCAATAGGGCATGCATACTCGGTTGCGGTGTATCAACAGGTAATTGCCTAAACAATTCAAACATTAAATAAACTTATAGAGAGGAATTATCTGGTCATAAAGAAGCACAAGGTTTGAACAACATTCATCTAATTTTGATATTTTGATTAAACTTCCACTTTTAGGAGTAGGTGCTGCTTGGATATCTGCAGGGGTGGAGCCAGGTTCTACAGTAGCTGTTTTTGGGCTGGGAAGTATTGGATTAGCTGTAAGGAGACCATGTAACTTTGTTTTGTTTGTTTTGTGGTTTATTTATAATGCTGAAGAGCTCATTGCAAGTGAATGGTTTCATAGGTTGTTGAGGGAGCTAGACTTTGTGGGGCAACTAAGATTATTGGTGTGGATGTCAACCCAGAAAAATATGAAATTGGTAATGCTTTATGTGCTCCATAAGAATGTTTAAATAAGTTTCTTTGTGTTATTGTTGTTTTCAAATTATGTAATGGATTTTATGAGTTTGTTTCTCTAATGTACTCAGGAAGAAAGTTTGGACTCACTGACTTTGTCCATTCTGGAGAAAGTGAAGATAAATCTGTGAGCCAGGTCTACCCTCTTCTTGGCTCCAATCTTTGTTTAATTCAATAGCCTTAAGTCTTGAAATTTCCTTCTCATGAGTGGTTATTTAGCAGATTATCATAGAGATGACTGGTGGGGGAGCAGACTATTCCTTCGAATGTGTTGGCAAGGCATCATTGATGGAAGAAGCATATGCTTCTTGTAGAAAGGTCTCTCCTTTTCTCTCTCTCTCTATTTATCTATCAACTGCATTATAATTTTCAAGTATCATTCTAGCACAAAGCTTGAAACCAGCTAAAAGTAGTACTAGTAATAGTTTGCTTTTGTACCAAATGAGTTGAAAATCCACTAGAAGTAGCACTTGCACTTGTAAAAGTTTTGAAGAAAATGTCATGCAAACTTGTTGAGTGTTGTTAAATGCTACTTTGCCAACAGGGTTGGGGAAAAACAATAGTTTTAGGATTGGAGAAGCCAGGATCCAAGTTGAGCCTTAACTGTACTGAGTTACTGCTTACTGAGAAGAGCCTCCAGGGATGCACATTTGGAGGACTCAAACCAAAGTCTCATGTACCTATTCTCATTAAACGCTACATGGATAAGGTACTATGTGCAATTCTTCTACTTATTTTTTTTTAAAGTCTATGCTCTTTATCTCCTCTGTTCATATATTAATTATGTAATAATAGTGCCATGATGCCAAGTTTATCTCCTATTATCAACAGGAACTGAATTTGGACGAGTTTGTGACACATGAGGTGCAGTTTCAGGATATCAATACAGCTTTTGATTTATTAATTGAAGGAAAGAGTCTCCGATGTGTGATTTGGATGGACAAATGATGCTTTGAGCACTTGAACTATGACATCAGAAGTAAAATGTTGGACTCTGCTCCTATTGTGTTAGGATGAAAAAGCAGGGGATTCCGCAAAGAAACTTCTGAAAAAGTTGTCTTGGTGAAAGATAATCATGCGATAAATATTATCTAAATTCCATATGAAAAAACAAATAAACAACGTTCAACTCTGTATCAAATGTGTGTTCGTTAGAAAGTCAAATCACATAATACATTAGTAAAGTTTGTAACCTATGATATTTCTGTTAATAAATTTAAATTTTTGTTTTTCTTTAAATCTTGATACATGTCTACTTTTTTTTTAATTTTATGATATCTGTAATATTTATCAAATTGTACGTGTTTTTTTTTTAAAAAAAAAAAAATTGGTCCAGTGGAATCATAAATATCATATGTTAATATAATATACAACAAACTATAATATAATTTGTTAAAATAGTTTTATTCCTTAAAATTCAAATGTGCCTGTGTTAGAAGGTCACAGTACAAGGAAAGCAGAGATAAACAAATGATTAAGTAGCGTTTGAAGAATCATAGAATGAAAGTGTTCATGCGTGTTTCCACAACTTTAGACCTAACCAAGCTTCCAATGGTGTTCAAGAGAAGCTTGGCATCATCCAACGGTCTACCAGGCGCCAACTTCTTATACAAGTAGCTCTCAAAGGTCATGCGTTGCACGTACTCGTCCCCACACAGCTCCACCAGAGCCTCCCTGCACGCGTTACTACCGTAGAAAACCCTCTGCAACAGATCCAAAAACCTGAACGTGATAGCATACTCCGCGTCCCACGGTTTCAGGTACTCCCTCCTAAGATCACACTCGTCGATCATCCTCTCACCACCCTCCGAAGCCTTTACGACAGCGTTTCCGCACAGGCGACCCGATTTCGCCGCAAAATAAATACCCTCACCCGAACACTTAGTCACGTACCCTGCAGCGTCACCAACGAGCGCCACGCGTCCCTTCACTCGAATCGGACGCGGGTGCTCCGGAATAGGGTGCGCCTCCACTTTGATCACTTTCCCACCGTTGATCTTCGGCATCACTCTTTCTCTGATCCCGCGCTGGTACACCTTAATATCTTTCTTCGCACGCACCGTACCGGTCCCCACTGCCACGTGGTCGCACTTGGGAAAAACCCACCCGTAGAAATCTGGCGACACGTCGTTACCTACGTACATCTCCGCGAGATTTTCGTAGTGCGCCATTTTCTCGTCTGGTAATTTGATCCGTTCCTGGAACGCGATGGCGCAGGCGTAGTCGCCGGCGCCGATCGACCTCGCCACGCGGCTGTTGGCGCCGTCGGCGCCGATCACGACGTCGACGGCGAGCGACCTCCGGGAGGAGCCGTTGGTTGTGTAGTGGATTGTGTAGGGCGCGGCCGGCGCCGCGGGGAGGTCGAGGCCTGTGACGAGGCCGGGGACGGCGGTAGCGCCGGCGGAGTGCGCGCGGGAGCGGAGGAACGAATCGAGGACCTCGCGGCGGAGCATGGCGATGAACTCGTGGGGTTTAAGGGTTTTGCCGAAGTCGACGGCGATGTTGGAAGGGGAGAAGATTCGCATTTGCGTCACTTGACGGTCGATGAGGTGGTGAGGGATGTTGAACTCTTCCAGCATGCAGAGAGGGATGGCGCCACCGCATGGCTTCGCGACGGACGGAGGGTTGCGTTCGAAGAGGAAGGTTTCGACGCCGCCGGAAGCAAGCGCCTCCGCGGCGGAGGATCCGGCGGGGCCACCGCCAATCACTGCCGCCCGGAGCTTTCGGCCGGAAATGGATTTTTTAGCTGAAACGGTGAAGGATTTTAAGTAAGGTTTGGGTTTTGCGGTTGGAATGGAGAATGAAGGTAAACAAAAACTAGTTTGAATCTTGGCAGCCATGGAGAATGACGAAATGATTTGGGATTTTGAATTTTGGATCAGTGAAATTAGGGTTTATCACTTTACTCCTCCTATGATATAATATTTTAATGCATACTTTAAATAGATGTCAGAGCATAAATACAAATGATCTCAGCACCAGATTCCATCTTGTGTTGTTGAATGCTAATAAAAAATTGTTTTCTATTTCTTTATCTACTGAATGTGGGGTTAGCCACAGCTTTGCAAGTTGTGTCTTTGATTTTTTATTACCAGTTTTTTTAGTTCTCGACATGTCAAACACAGTATATATATATTATAACCAGTTCAAATATGGAACTTGTCTATTTGAGAGAGTTTAGATACTGTAAGTTTTATAACATGAATCAATAGGAAATGTTAGACTTTCATGCTGGCTAGTTCATGGATACTGATAGGGCGACAAAGATCAGCAATTGGTTGGCCAGACCAGGCTGCATCAGCTAGGATTTTGTTGACTGCTTGTGTAGGGTTAAACAAATCCCACCAAACATGAGTTGAAGCTTGATCACAGGCCATGTCCATGGAGATGCACCCTATCATGGCACCATTCAAACCAAGGCCGCAACATGCACTCTTCACGTCTTCAAAACCTGCATAAAGAACACTTGGTATAGTTGTTTTAAGATGCTAAACATTCAGCACAGGAAAATCTTCAGTGCAAAGTTATCAAGGGGTGGAAAAACATACCATAAAGTCTTGGCTCGTTGATAATCTCCATCATTCCATTGTATACATCACAGAACACCATCTGAGCATCAGGAAATTCTGTATTAAGCTTGTCTATTTGTTCATGTAGCAATCTATTGTATTCGAAGATCATGTCATTGACATGTTCCACACAACCATTTGCATTATGATCTCCGGCTGATGACGTGCTATTCAACTCCCAGGCCATACGAGGTGTGCATCCCAAAGGCAGGATTCCCAAACAAGTGATTTTCCTTGCATTAGCATTATAAAGATACCTCGCAGCATTTGCCATTTGGTTGACCAAAATGGTAGCAAAATGTTGGGCACCCCGCTCCAACGTTTGGTTAGAACTGGAAGAGTTATGGAGGAATAGCTCAATGTAATCTTCTTTGCCAAAGGAGAGGTAAAAGATGGAGGATTTTGTAAATTGGAGAGCGGTGTCCTCAGTCAGCTGCAGTTGCAACAGCTGCATAGTTTCAGAAACCTGGCGTAGTTGTTGGTTGAGAGACTGGTGGCTGTAGCTTCCTTGGTTCATGATTGTAGCTTGTGTTGACCCGAAGTTGAGACCTCCAAGAACCTCCTCTAGAGATCCATTTTGACCATAAAATGGCCGGATTGATGTCAATCCAATCTTCTCAGCTGCAACAGAACGACTCCACTCCAGTACATAAATTAGTACGTGTGTATGTGTATATGTAATTTTATCATCGATACAATTCAATTGTCCACTTCTTATTTTTTTTTTTTCATCAATTCTTACGATAAAATAGAAGGTTATGCGTGTTTAAACTTCGTTTCAATTTATAACTTGTATGTTTTGTATGTGAGATCTCATCTAGTTCTGCCCAATTTTCTTGAATTACAAATGCAGAGTCTAGTGGTACGGAAAAAAAACGATAAAGAAAAGTACCAATAAGTTGAGGAAGAAGGGTGGCATCAGAGCCGTTGCATGAATACAAAGAGAGACGAGCGTGAAGCAAGGGGTAGAACAGAGTGTTGTCTCCACAGTCAACTGAGGAATCCCCTAGCACATACATTGCCGATACATGTAAGTCGTTCTTATCATTAGCAGGGGGAGTTGGTGTGTCTGTGTGCTGCTGCCCATGAACTATGCTCAGAATGCCCATGAGAACAACAACAATAAACTTTCTCATACTGTTTCCCTTTCTCCACTCAAATTGATTTGACCTTCGTTGTAAATATTTGCTACTATAACATTTTGGTGTTACAGCGTAATCAAGTAGGAGTAAGGGAACTTATTTGATCGGAATTTCTGATGCAAACTACAAAATTTTGTTTTTCTAAAAAAGTTACCTATTTGATCATAGACGAGGGAAAACAACTTCATTCATAACATATTGTTCTCAATGGGAAAATTGTGCATTTTTTCCCTGTTTTAAAATGTCACATTTTTTCCATTTCTCAACAACCTTCATCAACCAATTTATGTTTTCATCCTCTCCTTTTTTATTTGCGGAAAGTTAAAACAAGAAAATAATCTGTAATAGTACTTTAGAAAAGAATGAAAAAAAAAAAAGCATGAAGTCCATTGCAATTTTGTCCAAAATTCAAATTAAGCTTCCAGAGGCAAGGTCAATATCCACGTAAACAAATCGTTTTTTCTAATTTGCTACCCCGTCCAGTTAGTATTTGATGACTGTAAATTTTTATTGTATTTATCAATTTTCTTTGTGGAACATCGTTTATAGTATTTTTTTAAGTACAACAACTACGAATCTGATTTGACTTGGGATAACAGAATTTGCCCATTTCAGTTATTTTATAGTCCCAAATCCCTCCTTCATAGAACGGAGGTTTCCATTAAGAGTGCACAAACACACTCACTACTGTGTAACTTGGTGACATTTTGATGAAGTTATATAATATACTTATTATAGACCCTACTTTCTCAATTAAAAAAAATGGGATATATATATATATATATATATATATATATATATATATATATATATATATATAATTGCATTATTTTTACCTTCGTTATTGCATAACTTTATTTCTGAAGACCGGTTGCAAACATTTTGTCTATATGCTTGGCACGATACGGCATAGCACAAGATTGGAAAATATTAGCCTAAAATATTGGATTCGAGGAGTAATGAGTATATCCATGAACAAGCTTATCATCCAAGAACATAAATGACTATGCCCGTGTAACTTCTTTCATCTATTAGTTTCTAATAACTCAGAAGCAAGAGTCGTCGTGTATACGTAGAATTCTAGTACAAATACCTTGGGTAAAAACAATTATAGAAACGAGGCACTGTCATATTTTCAGGTACCATTGAGAAGTAGATGGAAATAGTCTGATCTGATCACTACCTACATACACTAAAATCATGATACTAGAGATAAACATAAATTCGTCAATTTACCTGCTTGAAAATAAAATATCGTATACATGAATTTTGTAAAATAATGGCAGTTGGTGCAAGTAAAGCAAATCAGATGGCCACAATCGGTCACTATGCTTTCAGCTTTCCGCTCATCCCACGTTTATTGGGCCAAATACAAGTGACAGAATTCTTCTTGGCAGCAACTGAACATTGATCACTCCTACCACTTTTATTGCTAAGCTCTGTTTGGAGCTTCCGTCGCCTCATTCTGTTCTCTAATCGTATTCCTCTTAATTTGCGGGCTCTTCGCTCAATTTCCAGAGCTTCTGTGAAATTCCAGATCCTGATAACACCTTCTTCCCCTCCACACACAATTCGATCAGCTCCTATATCCACAGAGAAAAGATTGCTCTTAAATCCATGCAACATCCTCTGTGGAGGCTCAGCTATGTCTTCACTCAAATGCTTTACCTTTGAAACTCTCTTACCCAGAGCTCGTTTGCTAGTCCTCAGCAGCTTTCTCACATTAATTAGAGCTAGCTTGCCATCACTTGATGCCGAAACAAGCCATGGAAATTCAAAGGCAAGGGAATACACAGCAGCCGAGTGAGGAACCCAAGTACAAACATGCCAAGCTTTACACTCATAACCATCATCTACAATCTCATACATGTGAATTGCACCATTTTCACCTCCAGTAAAAAGGAAGTCCCCTGTATGGCTCCGCGCCAAAGCATAGGTGTTACCAACATGAGCATTAGAAACAATGGTCATCAAAGCCCCACTACTAGTATCCCAAATATACACATCTGAACCTGATGTGCTGGCCACACTAGTCTCATGAGGGACAAGTGCCCAGACCCAGTCACTGTGCCTCAGAACAAGAGTACACTTCATTGAATGCCGGTCCCACACTCGAACAGTGGTGTCCCATGAACCACTGTAAATCCTTGTCAGATCTAAAGCAAGGGAAGTTATAGGACCTTCGTGTCCCCAAAGTCGAACCTCAGTTTTCTGATTCTGTGAGGCTCTAAGCTCAAACAGGTGAGGCAGTCCTTCTACAGACCTCCAACAATGAATAAATCCATCAGTACCACCAGCAACCAATAGTTTTCTATCCGCTGCAACGGCTCTAATGGTGCAGCCAAGGGGTCTTGATGAAGCAATCGACAACCCATTCTCCATGTCCCACATCCTCACAACAGAGTCATACCCAGAGGTAAATATGAGCTTCGCAGAAGCCAATAGGAAAATAGTCCTAACAGCCTCAGTATGGCCATACAACACTTCCATACTATACCTTCCCATGAAACTCTTACTCCTAAACTCCCTTTCCACAAAAATTTCCTTCCATGACTTAACATCATCATCCACAGCCAAGGAGGCTGTGGGAAGCCCCCACCATTTACAATAGAAATGCTTCCAAGCATGGTGCTCGGATGCAACTCTCTGGAAAATCTTTGAGACACACGAAACAATGCCCAGATCTTTGGGGTCAAGGCAATTCAAAATCTCAGATATCAACGCCGAAGGAAGGTCAGTGATGGACAAGCCACAATTTAAAACCACATCACCAGGAATTGATGACTGGTTCAAAGCTGAACTGCCCGGAGCTTTGATTCCCTTCTTGGAACTGACCTTGGATGCTCCCTTAAGCTTCACGCCCTTCCCAGGTTTGCTATCTGGAAAAAGATTTTTGGTTGCCACTACTCCTTCGGTGAAGGATTTGGAACTAAGCTGATTAGGTTCAACTGTGCCTATGTCTGGATTTGCTACAAATTGTGCCAAATCTTGAGAAACCCGAATCCTATTTGGGTACTCAAATGCCATAAAAAATGTGGATCCTGCTCTATGAATCAAAAGGGTTGAGAGCTCAAACCCCCGTAACAAATACAAAATTCCCAAACCGAAGCCAAGAAAAATACTAATCGGAAACCCTAAAGTTAACCTAATCTGAGGAACAATCAGTGAGCAAAGTATGGGTAGAGGAATTCTAAATTTGAACAAAATAATCGGAAAAAAATAAGAATGATTGAAAGGAGAAAAAAAGGGTAAAAATGATATAAGAAGAGGGAAAAAATACCTTGAGAAGAGAAGAAATTGGGATAAGAAAATGTAATTAGGATTAGGGTTTGTGTGGTTCGGTCTGCGACGACAAAGAATGAATAGAGATCCACAGGTCTATGTCAACCACACCACCCTTCTCGCTGCCTTTCCAACACAATATTATTATAAAATTCAAATTAATGCTTAAATGTAAAAAAAAAAGAAAAAAAGAAAAAAAAAAATATATGTATACGTAACATACAAGTTTTAATATTTTCGTCCTAAAAATTTATTTAGTACTTTTGGATCTCCAGATTTAAATTTTTCTTTTATATTTTTTCAGTCAGACTTTTTTCAGTTTTTTCATGGCGTTGCTTTTTCCCTCGTGTAACTAACAGAAGGTCACATACAATCTACGTGGCTTCATGTGGGAAGGATCTGACTTTCGTTACTCGTATCATAAAAATTTGACATATTGAAATAGTAAAATTTAAATTTTAACTAAAATGGATGAAAAAGAAATAGGATTCAAAAGAATAAAACATCTATAATGCATACACTTGTAACATAACTAAACTTAAAATTAATCTTTCAAAAAAATCATTATATATATATATATATATATATATATATATATATATATATATATATATATATATATATATATATATTACATCGTTAATTATAAGAAATTTTTCCAAAAAGTATTTGAGACTAAAACATAATAATATGTAAAAGGTAACTTTTTTATAAAATAAAGATATATAATTAATCATTGACGTATGTAATAGCAACTTTATTTATTGCCCAATTAAATACCATTATAAAAAATATATAAAGTTAACATAAATTAATTTATATTTAATTTCATATGTCATAGAAAATCATTTTATCTCAAATGAAGTTATCAACTATTCATATAACTATATGTATTTCTTGTTTGAAAATTTTAAAGGAAAATATTACTGGCATACTTGTATCTTACATCAACAAAAATTTAAATTGCAATTCTTTATTGTTTCAATAAATTATTATACTTTTTTAAAAGACATATTAAAGATATTGAACAAGTCTCAAGAAAGACTAATAATAACATCAAGTTTATGTGAAATCCTACTAAAAATATGAACATTGTTTCAGTACTCAAAACAGTCTAGAAATATGCTTCACTGAACCTAATATAATAATTTTCTTAAAAATTTAACCATATAATATATTAATTTAACATTATTTAAACTATTCGTGCAGTTAAAATATATCTCTACTCAATGTCACACATCACAAATAAGATACTTATAATTTATCATCTAATTCAACATAAAACATATTTGAACTAAAACATATTTCTATGGCTTAATCTACACACATAAATTTTATAAAATAATTAATTGAAATTAACAAACACAGATTGTTGGAAGAAAGGAATGTTATTTGAATGTCCAAGGTTTGAACAACATTTTTCACTTGAAAAACAAAATAACTTTCTTTTGTTCAAATTGTAGAACATTGCTTGAACATTGTACTCTTAAAGAAGAATAGAAATTACTATTATTTTTCTCTAACTTAAGCAACTCAAATTCGATATAGAAAAAGAATAATTAGCATATTTATAGTTTGAGTCTTGAGATGAGTAACTAAATTATTAAAAAAATATATATTGTCTTAAAAAAATTCTTACTTAAATTACAAGTAATGACTTAAGTGAGACATTATATTACTTGAGAGCATTTAATTTGACATTTGAATAGTAATACTGTATAATCACATTAACATTAAAACGTCACTCCTTTAACCTCATTTAAGTCCTTATTCCATACTTGAATCTCTTAAATTGACATCTTGTTACTTAAACAACATATTTGATACATCATATAAATTAAGTTTTATCTTCAATTAAATTAAGACAAATTTTTCTTTATTTTTAAACATCTATTCTTAATATATAAATCAAAAATATATTTTATTTCTGTTCAATTGATAAATTCTCTGAATAACATAATATCTGTTCTATAATAACAATTTATATAGACAATATAACCACATAATTAAGAATTATATAAACTCACTATACTTAACAGTGACATCCTCTTACACCAATCAAACATCATATAAAGAGATTTATTATTAACAGTTACATCCTCTTGCACCAATCAACATTATAAAGAATTTTAATATTAGAATGTTAAACTTTCACTTGTATTCAACTTAGAAATTAAAAAATTTTGAATCAATTTCAGTTAGGAACTTTAGTTAACTTTGCTCACCACAAAAACATTGTGTCTTTCAAGTCAAACTCATTAAAAAAAAAGAGAAAAATCAGATAAATTTTAACTCGTTCTCAATTAACTTGATTTTAAAACTAAATATATTAATTTGTATATGTACTAATTGATATTAATCTTTTCCACTCACATCACACCTACAAGAACAAATCTTAGTCACACCAAACAAAATAGAGACCAAAGTATATCCTTTCCTCCTTCTTTTCCATTCTCTCTTATATTAACCATACTTTGAACAACGTGTTCAATAATTGAATTATACATAATATATTGATTACAATTTATATTATCCCATCCTGCATATGCCAATTATTTACCAACAACAACAATTTTTTAATTAATTCGTATCTTTGACTTATTTTTGTATCCATGAACGTTCTTTTCACAACTGTATCATCAGTGAACGTTAATCTTCCCAATTAATCTAAGTGCACACTGTTTCTATCACGTTTTAATATTAAAATTAAACAACATAATAGAATTCATGGATAATGGTAATGATAAGTAAATTATAATAATGATTCACAACCCGCGCATAACGCAAAAACGGAAGAATGAAAAATTTTCCCATCTCAGATCTAAATTTTGGTAGATCGTATTCATGTAAAATAAAATAATATAATATAATACTTTTTTTTATTTCAACCGATTAAATTATCACAATGCATTTGATTTTCTTTCTGATTTATATATTTTTTATACTAATTAAAAAAATAAAAAATGTCACTCACTTATTTTGATAAGCATTTTTGTAGCGAAATATAAGATCCTATTTTGGCTCCATCCGTTACGTTTTTCTATCTCACACAATAAATACAAAACTACGTAACCTCTCTCCGTCACACCACACACACAATGTCCGGCGACGAAGCCACCACTCCCTCCGCCACAGCCAAAGCTTCCGCCACCGCAACCGACTCCCCGTTAAAAATGCAAACCGCCGTGGAATCCCTCTCCTCCATCGTCCCCTCTCTCTCCAAGCTCACCCCCGCCACTCTCCTCACCAGCCCCGACCTCTACTCCCACATCTCCGCCCTCCTCCGCCAGCCCAACTCCGGCGCCGGCGACAACAACCTCTGCCGCTGGCTCTACGACACGTTCCAGTCCGGCGTCGCGGACCTCCAGCTCCTCGTCCTCCGCTTCCTCCCCGTCATCGCCGGCGTCTACCTCTCCCGCGTCGCCGACCGGAAACCCCAAGCCGGCTTCGAAGCCGTCCTCCTGGCCCTCTACGCGCACGAAACAACCTCACGCGCCGGGAAGCCCGTGTCCATAACGATCCCCGACCTCACGCAACCCAGCGTGTACCACGAGGGCACCGTCAAAACCCCCGGCAAAGGCAACACCACCACCACCTCCGCCGCCACGGAGCCCGAAATCGCCGTGGTCTCCCCCGCGCTGGAGCCCCACGGCACCGTGCGGTCCACGCGGCGCGCCCGCATTGTGGGCGTGGCGCTGGAGCTCTTCCACGCGAAGATCGGGCACTTGCCGGTCTCTTCAAAGATCGATTTTTGCGAGTTTTGCAAGGTGTGGGCAGGGCAAGACGGTGAGATGTATAAGAATTGGGAAGAGGGTGGTGAGATGTATAAGAAGTTGGAAGAGGGTGCAGAGAAGGAAGAAGAAGAAGAAGGGGTGCAAAAGAAGAACAGGGTCGAGGGTGGTCGTGTTCCTCTGTCTTGGGAACTGTTACAACCTGTTATGAGGATTCTGGGACACTGTCTGTTGGGTCCCAACAACAACATGAATGTTGAGCTTTGTGGCAAAGCCAATGAAGCATGCAGGTGCTTGTTTGCAAGAAGCATGCATGATGTTAACCCTAAAGCTATTCTTCCCATGAGGAGTCTCTTGAGGCTCTCCAAAACTGTTAACACCAACCACCCTGATCCCACTGAACTACCTTTCTCTGATGTTATTTCTCTTTGAACAATCTTTTCATTTTTCATGAACACTGATTCTGCAGTTTCTGTTCTTATCACACTCTTTCATTTTTGGAAACATATATATGAACATTCTTCCTGTAAGGTTAAGTTTCAAAATTTATTTTTCTGAAATCATACTAAGCTTTATTTCTGAAGATAATGTAATCAAATCAAATCATGTTAATCATTCAGAAACAAAGCTGATATATTGCGTTACTTCGATGATGTAATTGAACATGTGAATCAATGGGAGGGAGCTATTTTTTATACCAAACTAGAGTATTGTCCTTTTTGTTTTGATGGTAATGTGTATAAATATAAAATGAAAATTTTGTAATATGTGACAAAATTGTATATAATGAGTTATGAATTAAATAATTTTTCGGTATATTTTAGTAATTTTGATGGGGACGTTTTATAATTATATGGATTTGGTCTAATTTTATTATCGTGATTTACATGCTAATTTTGACGTTAACATATATCTAAGAATATCACATATTCAATTTGAAAAAAGTTATCATCAGTCAAATTCACGTATTTATTAAATGTATGAAAAATAATGAAATTCAATTGTATAAATATTAAACACTTATTTGACGCAGAAATTAATTATATTTAAATATAAAAATACATAAAGAAACAAATATAATAAAATTGAAATAAGTGAATGGTAATTTTTTTTAGCCACGGTATTCATTATAAAAATGATAGTATTTTAAATCCGTATTAATACATGCATATTTAGATGTACATTAATTTTTATCTTTATTTGAATTTGAAAGGTGGTTAAAAAGAATAATTAGATATATACCAGAAAAAGTAGAATTTATAAAATATGCAATATGATTAACTATTTAGATATTTAATTAATGGGAAAGTTATAATTAAAATGAATAAACTTATGTTATATGCTATTAGATGACAGCATATTAATAAATATTTATTTTTTCTAAAGTATATTAAAAGAAATGTTTAATTGTAGTTTCGTTCTCTATATTTTGTAAAATTCATAATTTTGTTTCTTATTTTCTCATTTTTAACCCCTTAATCATGAGTATTATATGTTTTTCTTAATTTAATTATGTTATGTCGTGATAATAAAATTCGTACGAATAGTTGAATTGGAAATGTAATAAATCATGAAAATTAAAAATTAAAGAATCAGTATTATGTTAAAATAGTTCAGGATATAAAATTATTGACAATCAAAAATAAACAGCTAAAATTTTTAAAAGGAGGAAATTACGAATTTTGAAAAATATAGAATGGAAAATTATAATTAAGCCTTAATAAATCATAAAAATAATGGACGGTGGAAACGTTACGTGGAGCCAGAGCGATAGATGGTTGATGGATGGTGTACAGTGCACTCAAGAAATCTCACCACAAAAGACAAAAATAATCGAAGTTCCAATTAAAAATGAATCGAATAATAACCGTCAGATTTAGATCGACGGTACATATGACGTGTGCACTCATATCTAACATATGCAACACTACATCCACCCACTCTCACGCTCCTTCCTCCTCCGTCTCTGCAACCGCCCGGAGCTGCTCGATCACAAACCCTAGCTCTTTCCAAAACGCAACCGTTTCGTTTTCTCGACGTTCGTGCGTTTCTGCGGTTCTTCAACACCGATATGAAGTGCTGAAATTATTTACGGGCTTTATTAGCGCCATACTCAGTATTTATCGCTGTAAGTTATGACCTTCTATCTCTCGTTTAATTTTTACAATGAATTGTGTAATAGTTACTATTTTTATTGTTTTTTTTTATTTCTGTGAATTTTACTGAAAGTTTTGCCACTTCTATTGATTACTTCATCTCTAGGTATGCATTTTGACCTATTTGTGATAATTAATTGAATGCTAAAATTTTGTGTTGTAGTTATGGTATTTAGCTCAAACCTATTTGACATTGACCCTTTGTTCCATTGGCATTGTTTTTGGGTATACCAAATATCTGATGATGCCTGTCGGTTTTGAATTATTAACGTACACTTTGTGATAGGACTGAGTTTTTATTCGTGTCACTTTATATGACCTTAATTTGGTAAATGAAATTTTTCTTTTAATCTGAAGAAGTTCAGTTTTTTTTTTTTTTTTTTTTTTCTTTTTTTTTTGTTTTTTTTTTTTTTTTTTTTTTTGTTTTTTTTTTTTTTTTTTTTTTTTTTTTTTTTTTTTTTTTTTTTTCCCTCTCCTTTCTGTGGTTCTTTTCTTTGTTTTGTAATATTGTATTAATGAGAATATTTGAGATAAAACGCTGCATTTTTTAATTTTGGATTTACTTGCTGCATGGGCAATTTAAGACAACGTCTTTCTGTTTGATAGGATTAAAGCATGCAACTTTTGCTACATACAAGTGATAAACATGGGAGAAGGAAGTGACCATCAAGCTATGGCTGATGGGAATGTTGAACATATTGAAGGTGGAGTTCATAATGCTGAAAACAACTCTGGCTCTCATGTTGAGGTTGGAGTCTCTGAGCCATATGTGGGTAGGGAGTTTGATTCTGAAGATGCTGCAAAGACTTTCTACAGTGAGTATGCCAGACGAGTGGGTTTCAGCTGCAAAGCTGGCTCACATGGTCGTTCCAAAGCCGATGGGGAAAGTATGTACTGGGAATTTGTCTGTAGCAGGGAGGATTTGAAAAGAAAGCTTGCTGGAAGTTGTAATGCAATGATTAGGATCGAGAAGAAGGGTCAAAATAAGTGGGTTGTTACACAATTTGTAAAGGAGCATAGCCATTCCATGGCAAGCCTTAGTAAGGTGCATAGTATTAGGCCACGCAAGCACTTTTCTAGTGTGGGAAGAACCATGCCTGAAACTTACCAAGGAGTGGGGCTTGTTCCAAGCGGTGTGATGTATGTATCTATGGATAAGAATTGCCTTCCCACTAAGAATATTCACGGGATTAGAAATATTCCTGCAGTTGCTACTATTTCTGAAACGGTTCTCCCGGTTAAAAGTTCGTCAATGATGAATTATGCTGTTAGGCCACCTATTCAAAAGAGGACATTAGGGAGGGATGCTCACAACATGCTGGAGTACTTTAAGAAAATGCAAGCTGAGAACCCTGGTTTCTTCTATGCAATACAACTTGATGATGATAATCGCATGTCTAATGTGTTTTGGGCAGATGCGAGATCAAGGACTGCTTACAGTCATTTTGGTGATGCAGTTACTATGGACACAACTTACAGAATAAATCAATATAGAGTGCCCTTTGCTCTGTTCACTGGTGTAAACCATCATGGTCAGATGATTTTGTTTGGTTGTGCACTCCTCTTGGATGATTCTGAGGCCTCTTTTGTCTGGCTCTTCAAGACATTTTTGACAGCAATGAATGACCGTTACCCTGTCTCTTTCACTACTGATCAAGACAGAGCTATACAAACAGCAATTTCACAAGTTTTTCCTCAAACACGCCACTGTATAAGCAAATGGCATGTCTTGCGAGAAGGCCATGAGAAGTTGGCCTATGTATGCAACTTGCATCCAAATTTTCAGATTGAACTATATAATTGTATTAATCTGACAGAAACAATTGAGGAGTTTGATTCATGTTGGAATTTTATCATGACTAAATATGAACTCACAAAAAATGACTGGCTTCAGTCATTGTACAATGCTCGTGCGCAATGGGTTCCAGCATATTTCCGTGATTCATTTTTTGCAGTAATATCTCCTAATCAAGGAATTGATGGTTCTTTTTTTTATGGCTTTGTCAACCATCAGGCAACATTACCAGTGTTCTTTAGGCAGTATGAACAAGCTTTAGAGAACTGGTTTGAAAAAGAATTAGAAACGGATTATGAGACAATTTCCACCACCCCTGTCCTGAAGACACCTTCCCCAATGGAGAAGCAGGCTGCTAATCTCTATACTCGGAAAATATTTTTAAAGTTTCAAGAAGAGCTAGTTGAAACTTTTGCTTATACAGCCAACAGAATTGAAGAAGATGGAGAAAGTAGCATATTCAGGGTTGCAAAATTTGACGATGACCAAAAGGCTTATGTTGTAACGTTAAACCTTTCTGAGTTGAGAGCTAACTGTAGTTGCCAAATGTTTGAGTATTCAGGCATTCTATGTAGACATGTTCTAACTGTTTTTACTGTGACTAATGTACTTACGTTACCATCTCATTATATTTTAAAACGGTGGACAAGAAATGCAAAAAGCAGTGCTGGGTCAGTTGAACATGCTGGTGAATCGCATGTACACGAGTCTTTAGCGTCACGATATAGCAATCTTTGTTGGGAAGCCATCAAATATGCTGAAGAAGGGGCAATGACTGTGGAAACACATGATACTGCAATTGGTGCTCTTAGAGAAAGTGCAAAGAAGATTTCTTTCATGAAGAGAAGTGTTGCCAAAGTTTCCCCACCAAGTCATCCCGTCAGTGGGACTGCTTATGATGACAGAAAATCCCCTACTTCAACAGCAGATACAAACCCTCTTTTGTGGCCACAGCAGGATGAAACAACAAAGAGTTTTAATCTTAATGATGCTAGTACTCCTATTCAATCAGTTGCTGATCTAAATTTACCGCGAATGACCCCAGTGTCTCTTCAGCGAGATGATGGTCCACCTGAAAACATGGTATGTGATGGAGAACCTCTTTCCCATTTTTTATTTGACATATTCTTGGGATTGGAATTGGACCGCATTCCAATAAATTGGTTCTTGTGTTCTATTCTGTAGGTGGTCTATCCCTGTCTGAAATCATTGACATGGGTAATGGAGAACAAGAACTCAACACCAGGGAATAGAGTGGCTGTTATCAATCTTAAGGTGTGCTGATAATTATATGAATGATGAAAACCTAATAGTAATACTCATGATTTAGTTTAAAGTTGGTTTAGATACCTGTGCTTTTGCATGAGAATTTTCTGAGACTCAGATAACCTTTAGTCCCTTTATGAGTATAAATGTCTTCTGTAACATTTGATCGTGTCAGGTTATCCTGCTTTTATCCTCTTGCATCAATTTAACAAATAGAGAGAATGTGAGGATCCTAAGTCTTTAATCATATTTCAAATGCAGTTGCAAGATTATAGCAGGAGTCCATCAACAGAATCGGAAGTTAAGTTTAATCTCTCAAAAGTTACTTTGGAACCGTTGTTTAACCATATGGTCAACATCAGAGATCAGCTTTCTACACCAACTAGGAAGTTTGCTGTATTAAATCTAAAGGTGTGTGATTTTGTTCCTTTTGACTTATCTTTCTGAAATAGGCCATGTCCTCATGCTTTGTTGCTTTAGTATTAGTACTAGAAAAGCAGGTATTGATGCTGCTTTGCATTTCATATTAAATTTCCTTAAAGCACTTCTCTTCTTACTGAGGGCTGTAAGTGGGGCTGGTAGGATATTTATTTTGATTTATTTTTATAAGGTTAGATTTTATGTAAGGAGCACATACTATTAATTAGGTTTCTAAGGAAGAAAATTTTAATTATTTCAATTGGCAAGATAAGTAAAGGGAACAGAGCTAGACTGTTGTTTTTCAGAGGCTGGTGGTACAGATGAATGACATTGATTATTTGGGAAAATGGTTAGGTATGAGCATATTCATATTGGCTATTAAATAAAGTAGACATCACGCAGTTGAAAATATAACTTTATAAAAATGACATGATGCTGTTGAGGTAGATAACTTGTAATATAATGTTACGACAATATACTTGATTTTGACTAAAATCTTACAATTGATCTTACCAAATTCAGTTTAAAATATGAAGAGCACGTACATATGGATAAATATTTAGCTTCATTCCTTTGTATCTCGACACTGAACAGGAATTGATATTCTAACTTGGAGGCCATATTTTGATGCAAAGAGCATATATGCAGAGTAATGATTATGTTCAATGGGTGTTTCAAGCATTTTTTGTCAATTAGGGTGAAATCATTGTGGAAATGGTGAAACATCTATACATTGATAGGTCATGTCTATATAAAAGAGTGTGTATTTGTTCTTTTCTTTATTTTTCCCCTCACTGGTTTGTCTCGCCCCCTTCCGAAAAAGAATAGAAGAGAAGAGAGATAAAGAGAAAAAAGCAAAAGATAATTATTGTCATCAATTGTATTATTCTTACTTTATGGGGGTTTTGTGGGGTTGATGCATCTTGCTTGCTTGTTCAAGATGTTATCGTATAGAAATCCCACTTTCTGAAAATGTTCCTTTGACTTTTGGTCTATGTATGTAGTTCGACAAACTTTTAGATTGTTGAAATTCCTTAAACTGTTTCAGCTTCCAGTTGCCGATACAAATACTGGTGCGTGTGAAGTCAAGTTTCAAGTGTCCAAGGAAACATTAGTTGCTGTACTACGATCAATGGACTATATACGTGAGCAACTCTCGGTTCCTGTAAGTTGTTTACTGTTACCTAAACAAGTGCCACCAGATGTATCATTGTGTATTTAATAGTGTGGTATCAACCATCCCACACTAGGGTGCTTTTTTGTGTACGTAATGTTAATTTGTAGGCTAAAATTTGGCAGGGCGATGCACAAACAGAAGCTATATCAAAAAGACCTCGGAAGTGAAGCAGCGAATGCAGCGAATTTTTGTTTTATACCCATAGGTTGGTGACTTTTAATCTTGATGGCCACATGGTGAAGACTGAATACACAAATGGCTTTTAGAAAAGTAGTGTAGTAAAGTCTCTCTCCTTTTTTGTGCGTGTTAAGTTTGTTGTCTAGGATATTTATTTGTACATGTAGCATATCATAGGCAACAGAGTTACTTTAAAGGAACCGTTTGGAAGATCCTTACCTCTTCACCGGGGTGGAGTAGAGAAGCATTCTCCAAACGAATAACGAGTAGAAATGGATTTAGGAATTTGGAAATGGAAAAAAAGGGCAAAGAAATGCAGGGTTGGAAATTATATATTAAAGTTTGGTGACGAAACTAGCTTATGAATTTTATCTTTTTCACAAAAAGTAATAACAATTATAGGAGTTTTTTAGTTTGTCAAATAAACTTTGGACGTAAGTAGTGATATTTGGCCGTGTAAATACTTATTTAATTTCAAATTTTCATCTGTAATAAATTAGTTTATTTTTATAATACTTGTGTTAAAAGTCAAGTCATACTTAATATAATTTTTATGGGATGATAACGTGAAATTTTAGTCAAAATAGTCATTGACGAAAGTCCTGTTTGACTGAATGTCAACAATTTCTTTTGCAATTTTAGATAGAAAAATACATTTTTGATGCAGTTCATTATTTTTTTTCTTAAAGATTACACTTTTGAATGTGAAACAGGAAAACATGAATAGCGATTTTAATAATTAAATGTTATTCCTAAAAAATATTTAATATTGACGATGATATAAGCAAAATATTGCAGAGATCGCGTTAACTTTTGTACATACATAAAATATGGTTGTGTTAATATATATGATTATTATATACTTAAAAGTTAATACGAGGAAATCATATTCATTCATCAATCCAATTGAGAGGCATATTGATCTTCGCAGTGACATTATGAAAGTTTAGTGGTAAAGGTTGCCGAGCAGTTTAACAAGAATGCTTACATTGGCAACTTCATTGTTATTCAAATTATTAATGTAAGAAATCATAGAGGCTTAGGGTGATAAAATGGTCCTAACAAGATCATCCATTGCTCTTACGGAAGATCCTTTTTCTTCCCCTTTCTCTGTGGTGGCATCTCTCATGTGAGCTGCAATCTCATTTGCCTTCTCCCTCATCTTCTTTCCTTCCCCTTCTTGGTCCATCACTATATCTATGACCTTCTTAACCTGATCTCCGGTGATGAATGTTTCCATAGTTCGAGTGAGCTCCACAGCCACACCCATTTCCTCCACCAACATCTTCACATTATATGCTTGCTCTGCAGCTAGTGGCCACCCAATCATTGGCACCCCGTGGCCAAGGCTCTCCAACACAGAGTTCCACCCACAATGACTTAGAAATACTCCAGTGGATTTGTGCGACAAGATCTCCAACTGAGGTCCCCATTTGTGTACCAACAAGCCACGTTTGGTATCCCTCATTCTCTCTTCAAATCCTTTTGGCAACCACTCTTCCCTGAAGTCTCCATTCATGTTAAAACCAATAGGTGGCCTTATAACCCAAACAAACGATCTCCCACTGCTTTCCAACCCTTTAGCCAAAGCCATCATTTGGGAGGCACTGATTGTGTTCTGTGATCCAAATGAAACGTAGACAACAGAATTCTCATCCTTCAAATCCAGCCACTCCATGCAGGCTTCAAGGGCTATGCCAGATTCCTTTCCTGCACGATGTTTTGAACCCTTGAGTGCAGCAGGTGGTAGAAGAGGCCCCACATTCCAAACAGGACGTTGAACATACTTCCTCAGAAGCTGCAACCCCAAAGGCTCCATCTCCTCAACCGTGTTGCAAATCCATCCCTCGGACTTCATAGAAAGAGCAATTTGTGGAATGAAGAACTGTGACCATTCATCAGTGCCATCAGCCATTCTTAGAAATTTATGCAGTTGAGTACGGTGGAAGCGGTAGTTTTGAGGGAACCCCGGAACCCAGAACTCGTCAGAGTCTGTTTTCCTGTGAGGAAGGTTGGACCAGATAGAGATGTAGGCTAAAGTTCCATAAGCACCACAAGTGGTGAAGCATAGATTCCTAATACCTAAGCTAGTTGCAACCTTGTTAACCCAGCCAAGGAACACGTCAGATATTAAGCAAAGTGGAGTGTGACCCTCTTCTTCTGTGATCTGTGATATGAGGGAGCGTAGAGGAGCCTCAAGGCTGCGTGATGAACGAAACAATTTGCCTATATCATTGAGAGGAAGCTTTTCTGTGTTCTCTGTGTTTGGTGGCAAACCATGTTGGGTAGAGTTGAAATGTAACTCAGCTAGACGGATTTGATGAGGGGAAGTGGAAGAAAGTGCTGATCGAAGGTATTGAACGTTGAGGGGTGTGTTGGCTATGGTGATGTTGAAGGTTGTCTTGTGTTGGATTTGTCGTGCTAGTTGGAGGAATGGGATCATATGGCCATGTGCCATGAAGGGTATCATCACAATGTGGCCATTCTTCTTTGCTGCCTCTGCCATTGGGACTAATAGCTTTCTGGTATTGGTTTCTGATATAAAAAAATGTCTCTGTAAGCTGCAGTCTTAAAGAATGAAGGAGACCTAACTCTCAGATTCTTGGCAAACATATGTGAACCTCTGCAATCCACGTATGGAAGTAAAGTCGTGCAATGTGCATACTTGCCTTTTTCGGTGCGGTGGGACCTTTTTCGTATGTATAGCTTTTGTGAATTGTGATCAGCAAAATAGAGATGGAATAATCACATTTATTAACTGATATAGACTATATATCTGCATACACTTCAATCAAATTATATTTACTAACTTCTATTGTGTATAAGATTATCTAGGTTAAGTTTTGATTTAAAATAGAAAATTCAATATTTCAAGTAATACTCAAGAACAAATCACTTCCCCACGTACATGTATGCTAATTCATTTCAATTGTCATTCACAAATAATTCACTAATCCATAGCTATTATTAATATAAACTAACATGATTTTTAACCTAACTAATTCTGAAATTTAATATCAATTATAACAAATAAGTAATTATATCACTATTTAATTTATTAATCATAAAAATAAAATATCTAAATATAATAAATATAAGATAGTCTAACTTTAATTCATATTTAGTTTTATGATCTATATTATATTTAATATTTTCTTATTCTTTTATTGACTTGTTAAAACGACATTTGTGCGTGCACTTAGTTTGATTCTTATTCATACCTTGTTGGCATAATTTTTTTTTCAAAAATATCATACAATTCGACTCAAAAGATCTTTATATTAGTCTTAAATTAACTACACAACCTTCCGATATTAAGTATGAACGAATAGGTTATCAAGCAGGTTCACAAAGTACAGAAGACTACACAATCCCCTAGTCTTGATTGCTAAATAACATGCAATGTTAGGTCTATAAAAACGTGTAATGTTAGGTCTATAAAAGAAAGTTTCACAAAATATTAGATTTATGTTAGTCTCGTCTTATTACAATTGTTATTTGTGATCCAAATAATTACTAAAATAGGTTTTGGTTGTTAAATAACTATAAAATAAAAGTAATACTTGAATTTAGTAATCCTTGAATTTAGTAATTAATTAAGTCAAGATAATTGGTATTTAATATTAGCCGTTTTAGTCACTTATACCACTGAATTTTAGATTGGTATCTAATTAAGGTAGAGATTAATTTAGAATTTAATGGCATAAGTAACTAATATTTTGTTAGCTAATGTTAAATACCAATTATCTTGACTTAATTGGTCACTAAATTCAATTATTACTTTTACTTTTATTTTATATTTATTTAGCAACCAAAACCTAATTTGATTTTAATCATAATTAACAACCATTTTATTTGATAACTAAAAATTAGTCTCTAAATAATTTTTTTATTGTAGTAACTAAATAAAAATTCATGTAAAAGTTATTCTAAACAAAAATAATATATATATATATATATATATAACTTGACACCATATATAATTATGAATGTCTTAATATTACTCATATTTAAATCTCCTATTGATTCTTATTATAAAATATTTATTTTTACATATATCACCTTATTAACTAATCACCAAGTTAAACATTTACATAACAGCGTTACTAAAATAGAAATCATAATCATTGACTCATGCACGTCTCTTAATAACATAAATTAAACTTAATAAAGTATTCAAGTATTTAACTCAATAAAAACAATATAATATAATGGACTCAAGAAAGTTTTAAATTAAAAAAGTTAAAATTGAAAAAAAAAACGTATTAATAATTTAAAGAACACTCATTTTTTAATGTAACAAATTGGTCGATTTTTAATTTTTGGACATATTGTCTAAAAAACAAGTCATAAAGAAAGAGTAAAATCAATATGATATAGGAATTTAATTAACGTGAAAAATAATATTTAAATTGTGGACTGACCAAATTACACAGGTACGACTAAACTACTTTGGTTAATTGAATGGCTAGGGTAAGAACAACTTCACCATTATTACATTAATAATTAAGTAAGAAATCTGTATGTTCTTCACATAAGCATTTTATCATACCATTAATATTTTGAAAGATGTTTACGAAGGAATGACAATGTAATAGGTAAAGAAAAAATTATTTTAAAATATTGAAGAAGATACCGTACGTTGGATAAAATATTTCAGTGCAATATTTAGTCAAATAGTCTCCATACTTTGTATATTCTTTTTATTTCTAATCTTGTACTTATAAACCCATATGATATCTATTGACATAAATATTTAAAGAAAAATAAATTCGTTTAGAAATTAATATATTTAAATTATAATTTTGAAGATAGCTTATTAAAAAAGTGTTTCTAAACTTTAGACAACATTTATTACGAATTTTTGAGACGTGAAGTATATAAATACAGACATTGATTATAGATAACAAATTTTGAGAGGTGAAATATATAAATATGGACATTAATTATAAATAACGATTTTCTTTTTTTAAAATGACGCATTTTATAAAACATTTAAATTAGTTTAAAATGTAATTGTCTATTTAAACCAATTTCATACTAATTTTTTTAAAAAAATTAATTATTTATTTACTCAATTCTTATAATATTTTTAAATTCTGCAATACGTTTATATCACATAACATAACTTTAAAGTGTAATTTCTTTTAAACCACAAATACAATTTTGTAAATTAGACAATATACATAATAATTGAATAAATAATTATACAAATAAAAGTAAACGAAAATAATAGTTTAACCCTGCATTGTTTTATGATATATTAAAGGTAATGTGGAACAGACTTAGTGTAAAATATTCACATTAAAAAAAATGTACATTTTAATAACCGTTAGTCCATATTTATTCATGTTTTATGGTTCATTATTTAAAATAAATAGGCGATGTTTTTTGATATATAATTTAATTTAAAGATAAATAAAACTCATTTGATAATTAATAAGAAAAAATGTTGCTTATTCTTATTTTTAGATAATAAGTGACCTAAAGTGAAAAATAGTACAATGATTTAAATAGAATATATAGTTAAAGTTTATATATTGGCGTTAATTCCATCCCTATAAATCTATATTGCTCATTTGTATTTATGTTAATGGTCTATAATTAAGAAAATTTTCAAAGTGTAAACTTGATGCTATTTGATGAACACCTCATGTTCAATTTATAAGTCATTTTTCTTATATTACTTAATTTTATCCCTTTTAGTTAATGTTACATTCGACTAATATTAAAATTTCTATCAATATCATGAACCAGAAATATAATTCAATTTATTAATGAAGTCTGTCTCTCAGAAAACACCTTTTAATAGGATAATAATGAAAACTAATGTTGAATTTTAGAATATTACCGTAAACTTCGGAAAATCTCGTCAAAAAGTTCCATGGTTGTTTAAAAAGAACTTTGATTAGCTAAATAAAATAGGTCACAAATTGTATAAAAGTTAATTTCATTCTGATTACCTATTAGTTGTTTTTATTATAAAAAATTATATACACTTTCTAGAATATGAAGAAGATTTTCATCTTTAATCTTCCTTCTTTCAAAAAAACCAACTTCGAAATTTTTTACTATAATAAACAACTTTTCTTCAAATGATTTTTCTATCACCAAATGTTCGACATGGATATATATTTCTTTTTCCATTTTAGAATAACTAAATATACTATATTTTTCAAATGTACACCAAATAAAAATTTAATTAATATTGATTAAAATTTGAAAATCTGACATCCTTATCCATATTTTTTTATTATTCATTCTCATTACACCAAACATTAACAATTGTAATAGTTAATTCTTATGTTTTTCATGAGTCATTGGCAGTTAGGAAACTAAAAAAAATTCAACACATTAGTCAATTTAGACACACATCATTACAAAATATTTCTTTATATAGCATTATATTAGATCAAAATAATTTGATTTAACTATTGAAGTTATTTAAAATTTGATACACTTAATATTATACAAAAGATTAAATAATTTAAAGGGGTTTAAGCAACCAAGATTAACTATGCGAAATAAATGCAAGAGTTCAAAGGTGAAAATCAATATTAGCATTTCATGAATTCAGTAGTTCTTTGTCCAATAACAGTATTATGAATGGTAATAGAGTGTTTTGGCTAAGAAATGGACTGTTAACAGAGGTGATTAGAATTTGAAACTTAGATAAGGAAATCATGTTTACTTGTAGAAGAGAGAAAAGTAGTATAGTATATTAAAATTGAAATAATGGAGATAAGGGATAGTAAATCAAAACAAAAAAGATGAGGGGAGTAGGTTTAAGTTTAAATGAAGATCATAAGCAATAATATAAGAGGGATAAGGGGAGCAATAAAACATACAGAAGGAGGGGAATTTTATTACTGGTGTAAAAATAAATTTCATTTATATTGGTACACAAATGATAGTGAATTAATGTGTATTATTCACTGTATCAATATAATGAGAAGAGAGTTATCTGGAAGGAGATTGGTAGAGTCACAAGAGAATAGGACATGATTTGTGGTAGGAGATTTGATTGCAGTTAGGCATTCGGGTGAAAGGAAAGGATTAAGTTCACATCAAGCACCAGCAGAGAGAGACAAGGATTCAATGAATTTATTGAGAATGGAGCATGAAACATACCTAAGTAATATGTGTTGGGTAGAAGAGTGTCACATCACTATGTCTTTATCTATAGAGTGGGGACCTCCACCCTTTAAAACTCTAAACTTATCAGAAAATGAACAGTCTTGAAATGAGTGGCAGTGGAATGATAGTTTTGAAAGAAAAATTAAAAAGATTAAAGCAGGGTATAGAAGTATATGGAAAGTCACTCAATGTAAGAATGAAATTAAGAGAAAAATTAGTTCAAGAATGGGACAATTTTGTTGGGTTTAAGAAATAATGTTAAAGATTGATGAGCAGTTTATGACAAACATGCTTACACAAGCATCTTTATTATTCAAATTCTAAATGAAGAAAATCACAGAGGCTTGGGTGACAGAATGGTCCTAACAAGATCATCCATTGCTCTTACGGAAGACCCTTTCTCTGTTATGGTCCTAACAATCTCCTTTGCCTTCTCCTTCATCTCCTTTCCCTTCCCTTCTTTCTCCATAACTATCTCTATCACCTTCTTCACTTCCTCCCCAGAAATAACAGCTTCCACAAATCTACTGAGCTCCACCGCCACACCCATTTCCTCCACCAACATCTTCACATTGTACGCTTGCTCTGCAGCCAGTGGCCACCCAATCATTGGCACCCCGTTGCTCAGACTCTCCAACACAGAGTTCCATCCACAATGGCTCAGAAACACTCCTGTGGATTTGTGTGACAGAATCTCCAACTGGGGTGCCCATTTCTGCACCAACAATCCACGCTTGCTCTCCCTCATTCTCTCCTCAAACCCTTTCGGCAACCATTCCTCCCTGAACTCTCCATTCACGTCAAAACCAACGGGTGGCCTCAAAACCCAAATAAACGATACCCCACTCTCTTCCAACCCCTCAGCCAACGCCATCATCTGAGCGGCACTGATCGTGTTCTGTGACCCAAAAGAAACGTACACAACAGAATTCTCATCCTTCAAGTCCAGCCACTCCATGCATGCTTCAAGAGCCACGCCAGATTCCTTTCCCGAGCGATGTTTTGAGCCCTTGAGAACAGCAGGAGGAAGGAGAGGCCCCACAGCCCAGATAGGAAGCTGAAGATACTTCCTCAAGAGATGCAACCCCAGAGGCTCTATTTCTTCAGCCGTGTTGCAAATCCACCCCTCAGACTTCATAGACTGCGAAATCTGTGGAATTAAGAATTGTGACCACTCATCAGTGCTCTCAGTGTCTCTTAGATAACTATGCAACTGAGTGCGGTGAAAGCGATAGTTTTGAGGGAACCCCGGAACCCAGAACTCGTCAGAGTGTGTTTTCATGTGGGGGAGGTTAGACCAGATAGAGATGTAGGCCAAAGTTCCATAAGCACCACAAGTGGTGAAGGTAAGGTTCCTGATGCCTAGACTATTGGCAACTTGGTTGACCCAGCCAACGAACACGTCAGATATGATGCAAAGTGGAGGGTGACCCTCTTCTTCTGTGATGCGTGATATCAAGGAGCGAAGAGGAGCCTCAAGCGAGAGTGTTGAATGGCAGAATTTCAGAAGCTGAGCGAAAGGAATCTTCTCGGTGTTCTCTGTGTTCGGTGGCAAACCGTGTTGGGCAGAGTTGAAGGGTAACTCAGCAAGACGGATTTGGCTGGAAGTAGAGGAAAGTGCAGATTGTAGGTGTTGAATGTTGATAGGGGTGGTGGCTATGGTGATGGTGAAGGTTGTTGTTGCTGTGTGTTGGATTTGTCTTGCTAGTGCGAGGAACGGGATGATATGGCCTTGCGCCATGATGGGTACCATCACTATGTGCCTCTTCTTCTTTGTTTCTTCTGCCATTGGAAGTGCTGAAGGTGAAAACCGAACAAAAAAGGTGTTGTTGGTGATATAGGAAGAAGAAAGTGTTCGAAGGGAAATATAAAGTTGTGTTGGGACAGAAAGACAGCGAGTGCTCATATTTTTACACCACAGAAAGTAACTATATCTATTTAACAACTAAGAAAATTAATGTTTTTAATCATATTTTTGAATTTAAAATACAAATATATATTATTATATCATTATAATTGGTTGTCAATGAATATTTTCAGTGTGTCATGAATATCTTTTTTCAGAGATATATTAGCTAGCCAATGCATGTTAAATGAAAGTATCAGCTTTTGGTGTCACGGGATCTCACACACTTTTTGAGGAAGACAAGACATACTCTTGTGGCAGTTGTGACAATCGTTAGGGTTTGCTTATTCTATGACTAAGGTTATATTAAACGTTGCATTTGTCAGGGAGAACTCATGTTTTTTCAAAAATAGTGCAATTTATATGTATATATATATATATATTCGGTAATACGTTGTTACCATCAAATTTGCAAATTATATAAATATAATTTTATGATCATATGTGTATTTTTATAAAAAAAATAAATTAAATAAGATGAAATATTTTAAGAGTGTTTCAATCTTTTATATACCTAATTCAATTGACTATAATATAATTATCAATTAAAACTATAATATAATTACCAATTACATTTATATATTATTTTTATTTTAAATTAATCTAATAAATTATATATAACTCAACCAATTATATCCATAAGTCCTCTAATCATTGCCATATAAATAATCTCGCTGTATATGTGTATTTATCATATTATATATAAGTAGTATTGAATTTAGATATTAAAATAATAAATTTTTTTGTAAAAGTAACATGTGACTGTTTGGACCATGCTTCAATTTGAGTGACACGACCTTTTTCGATAAAATAAATTAATAAAACTTTATCAAATAAATTAATAAAACTTTATCAACTATCAAATGTATTATTATTACCGTGAGAAATAATTACTTGATATATTATTTGTTAATTTGAGAATATATAGCCATCAATAAAATTGCAGTTTTTACGATAGTGTAGTTGAAATTAGTGAAATTAAATTTGATTTCTTTAAACAATATATTATACATAACATGATAACGAAATAAATGTAAGGAATTCTTTTAAAACACACTCCGTTGTGAATTTATTTAAAACATTTTAATTAACTAACAAATATATAAATAAAAGGTATAATTTTCTTTCGAATTTAAAGTATGACGAAGACTCTAGAATATATTAAAATAAAGTTTCAATTAAAGTCTAAGAGGAATTTATAAATTCTAGAAAGAAACGGTTAAAGATGTATGTGAGAATGAAAGAAAGGAAATTGATATTATTTATAGGGATGGAAAGAAGGTTTTAAGGATAAACTTCCCTTCCCTTATCCTCAAGTAAAAGAAATGGAAAAATATCATTAAATTATTATTAACTTTAACTTATAAGCGAAGTAAAACTATTATCAAAACAAACTCTTAATCAAATCTTGAAAGGGAACAAAAATTTATTTTTAAAACCATTTTTCCACTTCTTCCAATCCAAAACTAAAGGAAATAGAGTTTGTCTTTTGAATCATTTTCTATACTTATAACCACCACATATTATTCATTTTAAAAATAATCATCTCTTAAAAATAATATTGGGTCCATAGTGATAATATTTATATTTCATACCTTGAGAAAAAAAAATAATGATGGTAAAACATACCATGCAGATTTTAAAACTAAGAATTAAATTTTATATAAAATCACGAGTTTTGATTATATATAGCACGTTTTTACGATGAAAAAGTAGTTTTCTGTCAGAAAAGACGTGACAGATTGTGAGAGGTCCCATAGAACAGAAAAAAAAAATGTGATTCACTCCTTCACATAATTTTGGTCAAAACTTTTTAATGTACTGGAAGCTTGATTTTCTGAAAACAAATAGAGTGAATAAAACTACAAAATAAAACAAAGTTTTGAACACGTAAATTAAAAATAAATAGATAAAAAATTGTAAATGATAGGATTTAAATAAGAGAAATGAAATATGCTTGGATGAAGTGTCGTAAATACAAACACTAGAGATAAAATAACAAAATTATGAGAGAAACTCTTAACCTATTATTTCGAAAAATTATCCTGAGATTTAGACCATGACGATAAAACTATAATACATGACAATCTAATAACAACAAAATTAGCGAAGTTGTGTAATACAACTTTTTAAATTAACAAAATCTTTATAATTAAATTCAATTAATGAGAAAAATAATTATCTTAACCTTCTTAAGGAGAATGCTTTCATGATATTACAGGTTATTTATGAATTAAAGAATCATTTTCTTCATAATAACATGGAAATATTTTTTGAAAAATAAAATAAGCAGTAGGAGTGTTAAAAAAATCTCTCACGTCCTACTATCTACCAAAAAGAGTTTGGATTGAGTTAATATGGTACTTTTTTATTTTTGAATTTTTAAAGTTAAATAATATATATATATATATATATATATAAATAACTTACAAAGTAAATTGTAATTATTATTACAATTAAATAATTTAATATATAAAATAAGTAATTGTTTTCACTTATCTAGTTTAACACGTTAATTAATTAAAAATTAAAAAAAATATTTATAAGATTTAATATGTTTATATATATATATATATATATATATATGTGTGTGTGTGTATTTATATATATATAAATACAAAAATATAATATTTGAAACCACAAAATATATTATATAGGCAAAGTAAACCTTATAACAAATGCAGTTAATTGGTAAAGTAAAAAAAAAACACTATGACAGATAGAAAAATTGAAAAAATATTAATCACTTTAGGACCGTTACAAGTTTAATTTAAAACATTACAGTATTTTTTATAACTTATAAAAATTATATTAGATAAAAGTACTATGATAATTTGTTTATTATTAATATGATATATGTGTAAGTATGTATGGTGTATAATGAAAATATATTTTTTAACAAAAAAATAATAAATAAAAAGTATTTATACAAGAAGAGAAACAATACATAAATTGTAAGTATTATAACTAACTAAAGTTTGAGCCAAAAGACTCTTTCCCTTTTTCTTAGTCCTACAAGCATACTAAAACTACAAGAGCTATACAAAATACATCTATTGTTCATAAAGACACGTCTCCTCATTTTATATTAGTCAATACTTGATTTTAAACAAAATTTATATTATTTAATTAAGTCAAAATCTTTTTTATAATAAAATGATTAACAAAGATATTGTATTATAATAGTTTTCGCTAACAAGAGTATGACAAATTTAGTTTAAAACTTTGTTTTCTAGTATCGAACTAAAATATTTTTGTGATTAATACATTAGTCACTAAGTTTATCTATTTGTGTGAATTTTCAGTTACTCACTTTGATTAGCATATACTTAAAAAAAAAACTCATATTTTATAAAGTAGTAAAAATGTTGATTTCAATACACTTCAATAGAAATATACGAGTATTTCAACGGTTGATTAGCATATACCTCAAATAACTCATATTTTATATAAAGTAGCAAAAATATTGATTTCAATACACTTTAATAGAAATATACGAGTATTTCAACGTTTTCTTTTTTTATTTTGAGATAATTTTTTTCCCAGGTTTTCATAATAGGTAATTTTTTCTTTTCAGTTGGCACTATCTTTTCATGTCATCATAGATACATGTGAGTGCCACCATGACTAAATTATAATTAAGAATAGTGCTTAATTATTTAAAATTTAACATTTAATTAATTAATTTCAAGAATTAATTATCTTTTAATTTTGTCTTTAATTATTTAAATTTATGATTTGATATGCTTAAGATCAGCATTTAATTATTCTGGATTAGGAAATATATTTTTTATTTAGTCTTTAATCATTTAAATTTAGGATTTAATAATTCGTAAATTAATTAATTCAAAAGCCCAGTAACTGTAACGTGTGCAGGAAATTGTGTTTATAATTAAACACTATTCTTAATTGAATGCTAAATTTAAAATAATTAAACACTATTCTTAATTTATGAAATTAATTAATTAAATGCTAAATTTAAAATAATTAAATACTATTTTTAATTGAGATGGTACCATGTTTAGAAAGAATACACTGAAACTGAAATTATGTTATTATGGCACCGTTTCAATTCATCTAAATTAATTCTCTCCTAAGTGATATTCTATCATTCTTAGTTTAAAATTATATCAACTTAACATGATTTACCCTAAATCGAAATTAAAAAAAAAAGTTACCCATTTTTAAAATTTGGAAAAAGGTTACTCCATAAGCAAAAAAAAAACTATTTCGACAACTTATATTTTAATAAATAAATTGAAAAGGAGATTCCATAGAATGAAAATTTAACTAAATATTATAGTAAAAAAATTGAAAAGGGGATAGAATGAAAACATAAGTAAATAAGTAAAGAATGTAAAGAATGTGTAAGTCTTGGATTTCTACTGTTGCACGTAATACTTTTTTATTTGATAAAATTACGGCGTTTGATTGGTATTTTTCTTAAATAAGATTTGACTGTGAAATTTAATTTCAAATTGATACTAAATTTTGTGAATAATTATATGTTAGGATTTTGAGATATTATACCGTTGACATAATGTATTTTAGTTTAATATTAAATTTTCGGATGAATTTATTATAGAGGTTTCTCTACAAAATTATAAATAAGATTATAAAAGTTTGAGACGCTAGTTAATATAAATAATTTTATTAGAAGTTCACACGGGTGTGGATAATCTCACAAAGGTCTAAGAAACTTGCCGACGTAAATATTTGTATTAAAAATTTTCACACTAAAAATTAAGACATGTGAGATTTCGGCTGATGTAGATACTTATTTATACCAGAGATTCGTTGGTGTAAATTTGGACGAGAAAATAGTGTTTGGAACACGTTTCAATATAAATATATTTTTTTTCTTTTTTTTAATTAAAGATTCACCGGTGTATTTCAACTCAAATAGACGGGGTAAAATTGTAAAATTTAATTTTGGATCAGATTTTGCGTTTGAGAAATTGAAGAAAGATGTTCCCACAACTTTTCTTCCGAATTTCTTGCTAATTTATAAACAAAGCTGTCCTTTTTAGTTCAACTCAAATATACGGAGTAAAATTGTAAAATTTAATTTTGGGTCACTATCAAGTAAATCATCAATTTTGGGTGTGTAGCAAACATTTTCCTTTTCTAATTAGAAAAGTTTAGTTAAAAGTGTTAACTAATACTCTATTCTGCACATAATTTATCTGTTAATACACCAAATTTGAGATATTTCATGTCTCTTACTCCATCTTCACACAATCAGGGTATGTTTTTACTGTAGTTTATCTGTACACTGTGTATCAGAACCAGTGAAGAACACTAGCTTCAGATACTTCTAATGGCAGAGAAGAAGAATGGCCACATCGTGATGGTGCCCTTAATGGCACAAGGCCACATCATCCCATTGCTCGCACTCGCAAGAAAAATCCAACACTCAACGACAATCTTCACCATCACCATAGCCACCACCCCTCTCAACATTCAACACCTTCGATCTGCACTTTCTTCTGCTTCTCCTCATCAAATCCGTCTTTCTGAGCTGCCCTACAACTCCACCCAACATGGTTTGCCACCCGACACAGAGACCACCGAGAACTTAACTGCCGCTCAAATCATCAAACTGTTTCGTTCCACAATCTCCCTTGAAGCTCCTCTTCGCTCTCTGATATCACAAATCACAGAAGAAGAGGGTCATTCTCCACTCTGCATAATATCTGATTGTCTCTTGGGGTGGGTTAACAGCGTTGCGAAAAGCTTAGGCATTCGGAATATTTGTTTTGCCCCTTCTGGTGCATATGGAACTTTGGCCTACTTCTCCATCTGGATCAACCTCCCTCACCGGAAAACACACTCTGATGAGTTCTGGGTTCCGGGCTTCCCTCAAAACCACCGCTTTCACCGCTCTCAATTGCATGGATTTCTGAGAGAAGCTGATGGCAGCGATGAGTGGTCACAGTGTTTCCTTCCGCAGATTGCGCTTTCTATGAAGTCTGATGGGTGGATTTGCAACACCGTTGAGGAATTAGAGCCTCTGGGGTTGAAGCTTCTGAGGGACTACCTTCAGCTTTCTATTTGGGCTGTGGGCCCTATTCTTCCATCTGATGCACCCAAGGGTTCGAAACATCGCTCGGGAAAGGACTCTGGCGTGGCTCTTGAAGCATGCATGGAGTGGCTGGATTTGAAGGATGAGAATTCTGTTGTGTACGTTTGTTTTGGGTCGCAGAACACGATCAGTGCCTCCCAGATGATGGCCTTGGCTGAAGGGTTGGAAGAGAGTGGGAGATCGTTTATTTGGGTTGTGAGGCCACCTGTTGGTTTTGACATTGAAGGAGAGTTCACGGAAGAATGGTTGCCGAAAGGGTTTGAGGAGAGAATGAGGGACAGCAAGCGTGGATTGTTGGTGCAGAAATGGGCACCCCAGTTGGAGATTCTGTCACACAAATCCATAGGAGTGTTTCTGAGCCATTGTGGATGGAACTCTGTGTTGGAGAGTCTTAGCTATGGGGTGCCAATGATAGGGTGGCCACTGGCTGCAGAGCAAATATACAATGTGAAGATGTTGGTGGAGGAAACGGGTGTGGCTGTGGAGCTCACTAGAACTGTGGAAACTACCATTTCTGGGAGGGAAGTGAAGAAGGTGATAGAGATAGTTATGGAAAAAGAAGGCAAGGGAAAGGAGATGAAGGAGAAGGCAAAGGAGATTGCGTGGCACATGAGAAAGGCCATAACAGAGAAAGGGTCTTCGGTAAGAGCAATGGATGATCTTGTTAGAACCATTCTATCACCCAAGTCTCTGTGATTTTCTTCATTTAGAATTTGAATAATGAAGTTGCTTGTGTAAGCACATTTGTCATAAACTTCTCAGAAGTTTATCATAAGACTTTGACAGTGCCACTGTGAATATATTACTTTGATTGATGATTTGTGAGCAGAATAAAAGGTGAATGAATGTGATCATAGCATACACTTATGTATATCTACTAAACGTTTTGATGTAAAAAGATGCTTAGTTATATGAAAAAATTCAGCATATATTAACTTACTATATATAGAAAAGCTAACACGACATGCATGAGTCATGAATTATTATATAATATGCTCTTCTACGTTGCTTATATCATCAACAATGCTGAATCATTGTTCCTATTTTCCTGTTCCACAACTTGGAATTGTTTTATCACTGTCCCCTTCTCCCTCTTTCAAATACAAAATCTACACTTCTCAGTTGCAATATGATAGTGTCTCTCTAATCTGGCTATAACATCACATCCAAAGAAACAATGGGATTCACTTTTTTACCGTTTTCAAAGATATCAATTTTCTGTATGATGAGTGCATAAGGGCAAATATGAGGCCCAATTTTTTCCCATTTGTCTAGTTAAGAGTGACCAATAGATGAAGGATTTTGTTGTGTTCTTCATCTTCTTTGATATCAATCAGCAGACATAACTGAGATGGGGATTGGAGTTAGAAAAAGAAAATGGAAAAATCGTGGGTGCTATTTTCTTCTATAAAATTAAAGTTGACCAAAGAGAGATTAAGGCTGTTTGAAGACTTTGATATTGGTGGTAGGAACTTAATGTTTATATAAGTTCAAATATGAAGATAAATGCAATTGATATGGAGAGACAAAATTGATGTGTCACTTCTTTTATGGATAATCATGTTGTTGAAGAATACAGGAGAAAAATATCACGATCTTCAATTCAAAATTTGAAAACATTAAATTTATGAGTATTTTTTTATATATTATTTAACTTTCTTATTTTGATTTTGATTCCGTACATGACTAAACTTACACTTGTATATTTAACATAATTATGTTTTTTGACACTGTTATAAACTTATGAGATTTATTTCTGTTTCAAGGACACTAAAGTGTTCATATAAATATAGGCATTGAAGTTCTAAAAATTCTTATGAACATGTTGACTGGTTCACAGACATCTTGGATTTGAACCAATTTATACGTATTAGAGTTTATGTTTCTATTGAAGTTGTAAGTTTCCTTGATGTTATTTAACTATCAAATTCTATTTTTCTTTCTGTTTTACAACTATATTTTACTTTTAGAAGACTTAAATTTAGTTTTGCTTTCTATGGTTATAATTTTAGTTTCTTAAATTTTTTAATTGTATACTTAGATCTTTAAAACATAACAATTTTAGTTCGACATTAGTTTACCATCAATTTTTAATGAAAATTTTAACTGCAACTTGGTTGATGACAAGCTACATGTTGATTTGTAAGATTTCTATAATAAGAATCGAAATTACACCGTTGTAATATTTTAAATTAAAATTACGTAATTGTGAAGTTGTACTAACCAAAAATTCACAATTATGGAACTTAAAAACTAAATTACATATTTTTAGTTTTGTGGCTTATTTATCTTTTAATTCATTTTTTAAAATTATCAAATTAAAAATATAAAAATTAAAATAATGTGCACAAATAATAAATAAAAATTAAAAAAAACAAAAGGAGAAAACAAAAATCACGATTAAAAAAAGAAGATAAATGGGAACGAAAGAAACGATACATATTCTCGTGATCTGCAATAAGAATGTTATCTCTTCTTTTCGGCTTGTTTTTCATCTTTATTTGATTTATTTATGGACATATGTTTTTTTTATCTTTTTATTTTTCAATCTTTTATACATCAAACATTTTTTCTTTTATATTATTTTTTTTATAAAATTCATATTTGAAATTTGACACTTTACACCTAAAAGTCAACAATCATATCATATTACATGAAATATATTATTAAAGAAAATAAGAACAAAGTAATGAAAAATCAAATCAAACTCATGTAAATACAAAATTAACTTTCTACAAAACTTATTTTAAACAAAAACATAAAAAAATCAAGACTAATAGTAGAAAGCTTAACATTCTACTAGATAAACTCTAACTTATTCATAATACAAAAAAATAAAAAATAAACCTTAACTCTTCACCACACTAATTCTTTTAACGAGAGCTACCACGAACTTTTAACTTTTATATTATTTTTTTATTCGTAGACACTATATTTTGGGACAAAATTAAGTGTGCAGTTTTAGTTTCTATAATGATGTAGTTTTAGTCTTTTAAATCATATATCATGTAATTTTGATCCTTTGGTAACATGATACACATGTGAGATTGTAATGCATCACTTAGATATAATATTAATATATATATATATATATTTAAGAATGAGCTTATCGTTAAATTTTAAGATATAAAAACTAAGTATGCAATAAAAAAGTTGAGACTAATGCTGGAAAATGGCAAAACTAAGAATTAAAAGTGAATCTAATATTTTCTTACATCAAAATTATTTTTAATTGTATATATAGCATTGCTTAAGAGATTTTTGTCAATACATAAATGACAATATAACCATACATTTGTGTTTTTCTCTCACCCAATTTTATCCCTTACAATATTTATACTCAATTTTCAACCACCATATTTACATAATTGTGTCTTCACTAAATTTTTTTTTTCATCTCACTTTCTCTATCTAATATTAGGGAAATTTTATTTTTGTTTACTCCCACCTAAAAAGGCAAATTTAACCTAAAAAAAAGAAAGTGAATGGTTAATTGGGCAATTGTGGGTAAACAAAATGCACAGAATAATTTGGTGTAGTTAGGCAGAACTATAATCAATTCTCAACAGGTAAGCAGAAAGTGGGTAGTAGTTAGTTAGTAAATGCACTACCATCCAACTATATATGTACTTTCATTTGGTTTTCTCTTTCATTTTTTTTATGACAAAAAACTTAATTTAATAACCAACAATTTTTAATCCAAATAAGCACATGCTTATTTATTTTTTCAGGTCAAGCAAATTAAAGATAATATGGTGAAACTCACACAACTTTGACAAAATGGGAAAGATGATTGGAATGTGCCACTAAAATAACTATTTTAGGGTTTCTTCATGTGAAGCTATAGAAAAGAGGATCAAGCTAACTCCTGCAAACAATTTGATACATCATTTTGCTTCATTTATTTAAAGGAAATGTAACAAAAACAAAAAGAAAGTTTGAACAAGTTCAATTTTCTTGTCTCTCTATCTTGTAGAATCTGTGTAATGATCCTAAGGGTATATTGGTGTCACAAACTAGTCATATAATCCTTTTCATAAAGCAAAACATGTTAGTTAAAAAAAAAAGCACAATCACCATTTCTAAAATCCAGTTTTTCACCTAGCTTTCATAAAAAAAATATAAAATATTTAATTTGTTTCATTAATAATAATTTATTCTGAGCATACAATATCCATACACTTTTATAGTGATAAAACAAATATTTACACTTTTCTATACCATTAAAACAAAAAGTACTTTTTAAAAAAGAAAAAAAGAATTATTCACAAATACAAATATACTTTTTTTTCAACCTTAATCACTCAAAATAAAAATTTTCACTGTCAATTTCATGAACACAGTTTGTGGTGAGTTTTAGATGATGAGCCAAAAGGGTTAGCTGTCCAACCCCAACTGCTTCACATTAATGTTTGAATATGCATATGCATGTCTTCATCTTCTACTCCCCACACTTCACATTAATTCATCATCTCCCATCTATAATCTTTATCTATATATAATATATTATTTTCAAATTAAATTTTGTAAGCTAACATTTCCTTTGTGTTTGTCAGTAGCAACAACTGTCAAACACACACACATATCTCCTTTCTCCTTCCCTCTCTGTCCAATTCAGGTGATTCTCCTTTCTTCCTCCTGACTCTCTTATTTTCCTCCAATTGGGTCATTCATGTCTCAGCAACCAGCTCTTGTTGTTCATTTTTTCCTGATTTTACGGTGACCCACACTCTTTGTGATAATCGAATCACAAGTTTCTTCGTCAAATTTATTGTCTTTTGCTAGCTCTTTTTTACCCACTATTACAAAATCTAAAAAGCTTGGAACTTGAAGGATATTCCGTCTTAATTGATGCAAATTAAATGGGGGGTTAAAGTGATTGCAAATTTAATAGCTTCGAAGAGAAAAAAATCGCACTCTTTGCAGTGTGTTTGTGGCTGCTGATGTGAATCTTCATTATTTTTGTTTTCAGACCCATAGTGCTGTTGGATCTTGCATATAGCAACCCTTTATCGATTCGCAACGATGAAGGTCACTGTGGTTTCTCGCAGTGGAAGAGAAGTGGTTAAAGGTGGCATTCACCTCAGCGATTCTGTATGTCTTTTTTTCTCTCTAAATTTCTCACTCTTTTTATTTTTTATTTTTTTT
>Ga0209700_101327_pt1 | contig 50826 bp, 27 predicted proteins | sample SiratroredBW_FD_187528 | JGI IMG/M metagenome (GOLD analysis project Ga0209700, IMG submission 187528) | Root nodule microbial communities of legume samples collected from California, USA - Siratro red BW (SPAdes) (version 2) | ecosystem: Host-associated > Plants > Roots > Nodule | place: USA...
GTGAGATGAATTATGAAAGATTGAATTGTTATTGTTTTGTTGAGATAGAAATCCAATTTATGAAAATATATATTGTTTGAAAACTCTCTAGCTTACCCTTCTTTTTGTGTGTTGTTTGTTTTGTTTTTAAAATTGCAATGATTGTGTATATTACACGTGAGCAGAGGATTTGACAGCTGGTATGAGTCTCAAGTGAATTATTGGAGAAACTTTATTTTATTTTATTTTATTTGTAATTTTACGAAGATATTTTTATTAAATCTTAGTTGGAAAAGTATATTTTGAAATACATGGTGAATGTATGAATTTTTATATTTAAATTTATTATATAATTTTTATGCAATAAAGTTCTTATTATATGAAAAATATGAGATTTTACATGTACCACTTCAAATTTATTAAAAGTTACTTTTTTTTAGGAAGTGTTTTAGAGAGCATAAATAGTAATATGACGAATCCATTAGAAATGGGTGATGAAATATGATACTTGTTAGTAAATATTGGACACTTGCTGTATTATACAAATTATGATTTACACTTATTTTTTTTTTAATTCTAAAAATACTCTTAGACATTTTAATTTTGAAAGCAACATGTAAAATATGTTGCCTAAATGTTATTAATAATTTTAACATCTTAATATTTTCGTCTAATTTCAGTACTAACATTACTAAACATATCAGTTACTTTCTAAAAAACCTTAAAAATAAATAAGAAAACGGAAAAAAGAAATTGAAATTTTTATTTAGACTAATAAAAAATCTCAGTCCTAGATATACATATAAATAATTGCATACTATCTATATATATTATTTTCATATTATTTCTTTTACCTCAGTTATTCTCTTCTTTCCTTCTCTTTTTACAAAAACTTCTGTTTTTAACAAGCTCAGCCACAATCTCTACATGCTTAATTTCTTTCCAAGCAATGTTAAGAATGTTGGAAAGAAATTAATCATGCAGGTACTATCAATGAATGAGATTTGAGGAAAGTTTATATTTTTGCTTCTGGACGACCAAATGTTCTCTTAAATATATCTCGGTGTTGGAGATGAGCACAGATCGAAACAAAATTGGCGTGGGCAGGGTGAGTGGGTGAATGTGTGCCCAATGTAATTAATAATGTAAAGTATCCATTTGTATATATTAATTAGTACTAAATTAATAAAAATATTGATAACATTAGTTAGTATTATATTATAAAGTAGAAATCGTAAAATAGATTTATTAAAAATATTATGTAAAGGTTTAATTTATAAACAAAATTCATAATTAACGTCAATTTCAATATATTAATAATAGAGGTTAATATAATTTAAAAAAGTTAAGTAGTATGTTTAACTAAAAAAATTAAATAAAAATATTTATTGAGGTAAACGTAGAAAATATTTGTTAAAAATTTAAATTACTAATTTAATTAGTTATTAATTACAGTTTAACTAGTTAAAAAATTAATTTTGTTAATAAACTTGTAAATTATTATTGTAGGAGTAAATACACAATACAATTGGGAAATTTATTTTGAATGCAGAAAAGTTATATTTAAAAAATAAAATAGTTTTATAATTAACAAAAAAGTTAATTGTTAATTTAAAAAAATAATTTAAAAATGATGAAATAATTGTTACTTCAATACCAATCTGAAATACAATATTATATATACATTATTGTCTTTTAAATGATGAAATTAAGAATGTTGTTTTTGTCATAGTGCTTCTGATGACTTTTGACTTTAGTGGCTAGTTTTATCATGTTTGCTAGGACACATTGTGGGGAATGATGTCTATAATGTTGTCAAACAATTTTTTTCTTATAATTAGATTTTGTTTAGGATAAAGTTTAATATGTTTTCTCTTATTTCTAAGTTTTCACTCCATTAAAGATTTTAGGCCTATTATAGTGGCTAATTCTAGGTTTAAAATTATTTTTTTTTTTTTTTTTTTACAGATAGCTTGTTTTGATAGTCAATAGAATTATATATCTTAATCTAATCATATCAGGGGAAGACCATTAAAGATTGCATTTACATAACTTCAGAAGTCATAAATCTTCACTTGTAGAAGTGTGAAGTGTTATGTAAGTGATCTTTTATCTTCTTTTATTTTGTCTTGCAGAAGGATTTATGGATTTATTAGCATTAAAAAGATGCTACTAGTGAGTAGAAAGATTTATGAACTTATTAGCATTAAAAAGATGTTATTTTTATTGGTGCTCTTACAACTTACAACTTATTAAACTTGTTTCTTAAAAAGGAAAAAACTCATGGCATAATGGAAAAAATTCAGTTGCTTAATTTTGTTTTTACTGGTTTTGTTTTATATAGTTTTCAGTCTAAATAAAATTTAAAAAATTTATTTACACTGATAACATTAATGTCATTGTTACTATTAATTGGTTAAAAGATTTATAACACTAAATCCGACCAAGTTGCTAATTTTCAGGTAGAGAAAATGGATTTTGTCTATCATCTCCTTAATGCATTATTCTTGAGAATTTAGAATTTTCAGAATCTCACTTTAACTTATTCTTTGGATATTTTCAACTTGATGATGAAGGATTTTGGTCAACTTAGTTAGAAGGCTGCCAGATATTTTTTATAGTTTTTTTTATCTAAAACAATTTTAATAGAGAAAGTTGTGAGGTTTAAAATTTGAATTCTTTAACTCTATATTTTATGTAGATATATTTAATAAATAAAAATAATGATATTTTTTAGTTTGAAAATGCTAAATTTAATTATTACCATATATACGATTGTGTTTTAAATATAAGTGGAAAAATTGAAATTTAAATTAATCTCTCTTAAAATAATATGAGGAAAATTTTAGATATTTTAAAACTAAAATATTATAAATAAATTATGTCATCACCTTGTATAATTATCATTACTCCTAACTAGCAAAAAATATTAGGTTACTTGATATTTTTAAAAGAATAAAAAAAAGATAATAATAAATAAATAAATGAAAATTTTAAGAAAATAATTTTATTAAATCTTATTTTGAATAGTATATTTTGAAATATTATAATAAATATATAAATATTTATATTTAAGTTTAATATATAATTTATAAAATTCTTATTATATAAAAAATATGAAATGTGTCTTTACAATTTTATCTTAGAATCAAGCAAATATGATGTTGAGTAATTAATTAAGTGAATTACATTTTTTTTTAATTCATCGATGAACTAATTAGAAATTTTGTTTGATTGGGAAATAGTTAAAGAATTTCTTTCATCTAAATTGTGCTTCACATTAATAATTTTCATTTCAGTGACTAAATACCAATCAGTCCCTATATTTTATTGTTAAATACCAATCAGTCCCTATATTTTATTATTAGTATAACATATACTGCAATCGACAACTTACTCTATTAAGTCTTTTCTATTAAAAAATATCTTATGTGTTTGTTAGCATTAATATTCACTACAAGAAAAAAAACTATTTAAAAATCAATTTTTAGCTACCAAATAAAATGATTGTTAATTATGATCAAAATAGTCACCAAACTAAATTTTAGTTGTTAAATAACTACAAAATATAAATTTAGTGACTAATTAAGTCAAGATAATTGGTATCCAATATTAGCTACCAAAATTTTAGTGACCTATACCATTAGATTCTAAATTGATATCTAATTAAGTTAGAGACTAATTTAGAATCTAATAGTGTAGGTCACTAAAACCTTGATAGCTAATGTTAGATACTAATTATCTTAACTTAATTAGTTACTGACCTATTTTATAGTTATTTAATAACTAAAATCTAATTTGATAGTTATTTTGGTCATAATTAGTAACCATTTCATTTGGTAACTAAAAATTAATCTTTAAATAACTTTTTTTCTTGTAGTGATTTCTTAATAATGTTAGTTTTCTATACACAATAAAACTTGGTTTAGTTATTTTTAGCTAGAAAAAAATTGCAGCTAAGAAATAACTTTCTATCCAAAATAAAATTTTAGTGATAAATTTTACAATTAATTAGTATGTTTAATATTGCTTTTCATTTTACTACATAAATATATTAGTAATAATTTATTCTTATCAGAAGATCAAGTATATAGGTCATGCTTTATTATATTATAATGATTTTTTATAGTAGTAATTAATTTTATAATGTGGTTGCAAATTAATATATTAAAATATGGAAGCACCTGGGTTAAGTTCTTGGATTGTCTTAAAAGCTCTTGTGACGACAGAGTATTATTCATCTAACTATTTGTGTGATAAAAATTTATTTAAATTATTTTATCTAAAACAATTTTATTAGAAAAAGTTGAGATGTTTAAAATTTAATGATTTTAAATTTTAAATTAATCTCTTTTAAAATAAATATTAAACAATTTTAGATATTTAAAAATTCAAAAATGATATAAACTTAAAGATTTATAAATAATGTAATCACCGTATATAATTATCAATACTGTCATTGTCAAAGAAGAGAAATCATTTTTATAAAAAGAAAGAGAAGAGAAGGAAAAAAGGAACTACATTTCCAATCATCTAAAGAAATTGTTGAAGAAAAATATTTAAAGGGAGATTCTACAACTTCTAATTTTGAATCTACTACTTCTGTTGAAATTATTAGTGATGTAAATTCAATTGTTTTGTTGCCTAGTGAAGATTTGTACAAATGACAAAAACAATGGAGAGAAGAAAATGAGATAATAGAAGACAGCCACAAACATGGATGAAGATGCTTATTAAAATGTTTTCAAAATTTTGATATATGACTATAAAAACTCAATAGACATTCTACCATGTGTGCTAAAATTTATGGGAAAATTAAATGATTTTATTTTTGTAAAGATTATTTGCATATAAACTTTGTCCATTATAATTCAAGTGAAAAAGATTTAAGTAAAACTCATAGAAATTTAGGAAATTCAATGGATTTTAAAAAATATTTCATAATTTTGAGAATGCACTGGTTTGTTTTTGACTGAGGAATAAAAAAGGTAAACACAAATGTAAATACTATTATTAGTTTTATTTTATTTAAAAATAATTAGTTTTCTTTGGTAGGTATAGTAAATAATAGTTATAGTTTTGATGTTTCTGATCTTTTTATTTGTGATATAGGAATTTTGAATTCAAGGACAAATTTCCTCTAAGATGGGAAGGATGATATAAATAATGATGAGAGAAAACTTTTCAAAGGTTAATAAGAAGAATAAATACATGAAGCATGACAAAAGAAAACAATAAAAAAGAAGATTTTATGAAGATTAACAAAGGAAGATTCCAACCTTTGGAAAAAGAGATTATAACACATGTTCATATCTAGTTTAATAGACTTTAGATGATATTGAGATAAGTTAGAAACTCATATTTTGAACTTAAAATATTTGGATGAAATTCATGCACCCTTGAATTTATAATTGTCTTTTGGAGTTTTTACTTAGCACATGCCACTTTCAAAGTGCAAATAGAATAGTTTGACTCTTCCACTTGACCCTTTAAACTTTCAATAGTCTTTTTGTGTCCATTGAAAAGTAGGAAATTTTTACAACAATAATATTGTTTCCAACTTTTATTTTTCATATAACACCATTGTATCTTTATTTCTCAAAATAACACTGTTTATTGTGCGTATTGAGGATTCGATTTTCGGACACTAGAATTTGTAATTGAAAAATTGCAATTTTGGAATTTCAACTCAATCAGAATTCGGGTCATGAAAACCGAATTCTGATAGAGGTTTTTCATTTTTACCTTTTTTAAGGTTTTGTAATTTATTTGTATTGTTTTAAAATAAAATAAAGTAAAAAATTATAATTTTTTTGTATGCTTTTTTATTAAAAAGATATGAAAATAAATAAAAATATTGTAAATGACATATTATAGATTATGAGAAATTAATTTTTTAAAACTAAATTTTGACTATAATGTTTTAAAAAATTTAATTAAAAATGGTGAGAATAAATTTAAAATTAGTTGTGAGATAAAAAAAACTATTTAAGATTAAATATAATTTGATTCAAAAATAATAAAAAGTATTAAATTTTTGTGAATTGTTATTTGTAAATTAAAAACTTGAAATGATTTTGGAAAATGAAGTTGAAAATGTTAAATAAAAGTCTAGGTAATGTAATTTATAGATTTGGAAATAAGTAAAAATATTTTCTTTTCAGTAAAAACTAATACAATTAAAATTCTTGAGGATTTATTTTTAATTTATACAAGGGAAGGAGATAAATTAAAAAAATATGTAAGTAAAAAATTATTTACTTTCATTAAATTTATATGAAAATAAAGTTGTGATAATAAACATATATATTTATAGATATTTTGAAGCAATTAATTATAATGAGAATGAATTACAATAATTTTGTAACTATATTTTATATTAAAATTAAAAATGAAAGAAAAATTATAATAAATTATAATATTGGCATTAGAATTAAATTTTGTATTTTAAGTTTGTTAAAGAAATATCTGTAAACAAAAATGAAATAAAATTATTAGATATTTTCTATAAATAAATGTTAATTAAATCACTGCATGTCAATTCTTTCAAGTGATTAGTCGTGTACATGTAAGTTATTAGCTACGTTCATAATTGTGACACCCATATAAAATTATTGTAATTCATTCTCATTATAATTAATTGCTTCAAAATATCTATAAATAGTTTTTTTTCCTCTTTATATGTTTATTATCACAACTTTATTTTCATATAGATTTAATGAAAGTAAATGATTTTTTACTTACATATTTTTTAATTTATCTCTTTCTCTCATATAAATTAAAAATAAATCCTCGGGAATTTTAATTGCATTTTTAATCAAATTTTTACTGAAAAGAAAATATTTTTACTTATTTCCAAATCTATAAATTACATTACCTAGATTTTTATTTAACATTTTCAACTTCATTTTCCAAAATCATTTCAAGTTTTTAATTTACCAATAACAATTCACAAAAATTTAACACTTTTTATTATCTTTCAATCAAACTATATTTAATCTTAAATAGTTTTTTTTTATCTCACAACTAATTTTAAATTTATTCTCATCATTTTTAATTAAATTTTTTAAAACATTACAGTTAAAATTTGATTTTTAAAAAATTAATTTCTCGTAATCTATAATATGTCATTTACAATATTTTTATTTATTTTTATATCTTTTTAATAAAACAAACATACAAAAAAATTATAATGTTTTACTTTATTTTATTTTAAAACAATAAAATAAATTATAAAACCTTAAAAAAAGGTAAAATAAAAAATCCCTTTCAGAATTGGTTTTCATTGACCCGAGTTCTGATTGGGTTGAAGTTCCAAAATTGTAATTTTTCAATTGCAAATTCTGCTGCTCGGAAAATCGAATCCTCAATATGTATAGTAAACAGTGTTATTTTGGGAAATAAAGATGCAATGGTGTTATATGGGGAATAAAAGTTCGAAATAATATTATTGTTGTAAAAATTTCTAAAAAGTAGATAGGTGTCTAACATGTGACTTTTTCAAGAGTCATCATTACTTTTCACATGTAATCATTATCCCTATCTAGATTTAAGGAACTATTATTAACATTCCCTAATTTTAAGAGATTATCATGTGTCAATATTGTTTACTAGAGTTAACTCTTGAATGACAAAGTAAACTTATTTTTGTTTTCTTTTCCACTCCTTATATGTGCTAATCTCCAATATAAAGGAGTCTCATTCATTTGTAAACACAACCTTGAAGATTGAATTAAATTCTCCTTTATGAGTTTTTGAGAGTTTTCTACTCTTATGTTGGTTCTTATCTTGAGAAGCTTTCTCAAGTGGTGAATCTGTGGTGAATCTCCTTGCACTTATTCTTTAGTTCTTGGATTAAAGGTGACATGTTCTTATCCTTTCTTTATCTCAATCCATTTTACCTTTACTCCTTTACTTGTTCTTGTTTTAAATTTTAGTTTTACATCGATTTTGTGTGGCATACGAATTTAAATCACCATGATTACAGACTTTCACAAGCTTTTTCTTCTCCAACAACTCTTGAGTTGTTCAAGATCCTCTCATCCTCCTAAGATCCATATCAATAATCACCTTGCATATTTTCATTAACAAGTGAATACTATTAACAATTCTAAATTATATATATATATATATATATATATATAAAGACTTGGATTTTCGTAAAGAAAATAACTTTAAATTATCTGGTTAGGTTCCTTTTGAGACTTTTGACTAGAATAGTAGTACTTGACCAATGTATCTCTAGAGGATTCTTTTCTCGTTGTTATAGTTTGTCTATCCACTTATTTCCAATGGTTTGACCTTAGGCTATAAATCAACAATTTTTCAAGTACTATGTTTGTTAAAGGCCTTCAATTTTACTTATATGATTGTTTTCAACATTTAAATTGACTAACCTCAATTCATGGGTCTCATCATAATATATGAAACAAAATAGAACAAAACATATCGCGATTGGTGTTAATTTAAAAAATGAAATAGGTTAAATAGTCATTCAGTACAACAAGTATTAACATATTTCATATTTCAGTACAATAAGAAAAAGCAAGAATAATTTTAGTACAAAAACTTTAATTCCACTAGTTTTGTTTGAACTCTGTTAATGGTTAAAGTAATTAAGCACGCGGTCTTTAGTAATTCATATGGGTTAGAGTAAAAAAATACAACACTCTGAATGTTTTTATTATGTGCTTAAACACAATAAGCCGAGAACTTGAAAGACATAAAGCAATTACGTTTGAGAAATGATGATCTAATCACGAGTGTGTATACTTCATTGGACGATAGAGTACTATATCAAGCTCTACTTTGCTTGATAAGTTAATTGAAGATCATTCAAATGATAAGCACAAATCAAGACTTTAATCTGACACATGAAGAATATTTCAAAACTTGGGTATGGAACAATAGATAATTTCTTCTATATCTGTTCCAGAAAGGTCCACGTCAAACAACTACCAAATTTTTTGACACAACTATTTTCAACTCTAACACAAATGTTTATATTGTGAGGTGTGCACTTTTAAAACACACAATTCAATCCTTTCTCATGTTGTTTTCTACTTTTCACAATACTTATGTTTGTTAGGAAGAAGATTAACACTAATATGAAATTAACCTTGAAGGTGGTTTTACTTTTATTTTAGTTTTGTAAATTTAAAATCCTTTGTTATTTTCTTTAAAATTAATTGAATAACATTTGTTAATTTTTTCTTTAATAAACACAAGCGACAAATGTTAAAGAATAAACACTCAATTACCTCAACCATTAACGTATTCAAACCAAAATAAAACAAAACTAGTGAAATTATACTTTCGGTGCTAAGACTTTTATTTTTAATTTTTTTATTATATAAAAACAAAATATATCAATATTTATTGTATTTGTTGTAGTAGAACATCTATTTTCCCAAAAAGAATATGATTAAAATGTTTGTATTACCGTGCACTTAATTTGCTAATTTAAGTTCTTTTATTTAAATTTTAAAGTGCTTCATATTTTAATAATATTATTTAATATTTAGATTCCTGAAAAGTATTATAAGAAAATTATCCACGTTATATCGGTAGAAGACTAATTAGAATCAACAAAGAATATATATGACTGTCACACGTTAAAATTACTTTTTAATAAGTTATAATGTGAATTAACATTAAATTATTGTTTTCATAAATAAGTAAATAAATTGCTAACCATGGCGTACGGGTAACCTGCTAATTAAGTTAAATGTAATCTGTAAAGCCATGTAAATTTATGTTTAACAGAGAAAAACGATTAAGAAAAATGAGGGGAAAAAAAAAGCAGCAAAAGAAGTGAAAATTATGAGAATGATGTATAGTTTTAGAAGCAGAGTCTTCTCCTACAGGCCTCAAAAGGCAGAGTGTACAAGCATCCTAAATCTCTAACAATTTCTTCAATCAAATCCTTGCAGATATAATCTTGCAAAGCCAACCCAATTCTTCCAAGCTCTCGTTTTTCTCCCCATTCAACGTCCCTACACACTTCATCAACACTTTTTATCATGGCTTTGCTACTCCACATGACCAAATGGTCTTCATCATTCACTTTCTTGTTCAATGTCTCGCATGTCATTCTCTCATAGATGTAAGTGCTGCTGATTTCTTCTTCTCCTGGCTTCTTCGACAACTGTTGTTTTTGTTGTATTATTCGTGCTGTACACAAAAAAGTCATCAACATCGTTAATCACACTATGTGTTAATCTATTACAGACACAGAAGTGATTCGATACATAACAATCATAGTTAATACTATGTTTTAATCTTGTTAAAGAATTGGATAGACTGATCCTTGTTGGGTTATTAGAGACTATCTGCATTTTGGTTTAAAATGTTATTAATTATTAATATATGTGCATTATTTTAGAAGATAAATGATTTGAAAGTTGGACCACTATAATATCCTAAAGCCATCACCCGCATGGACGTGTGTAGTAGCAGCAGCAGGCAAGTAACAAGGGTCTTTGGTTGTTGGGGGGAGGATGGTTTGGGTGGGGCTATAAATTAACAAATCCCTTAAAAAGTGAGTCTCTGCGTGGCAGGTAAAGCTCCAAAGGTGGGTGCCTTCTTTTCTCTCTCCACCCTCTCCTTTTTCTTTTGAACATCTTTTTGACTGCATCAATTCATGGGTACAGTCTCTAGAGCAAGTATATCAATTGTGGTCCAACATCCATCCACCAAAGTACCACATTTTATTAGTCCTTTCATATTTTGGAATCAGAAAACATAAAACCAACCTATGGGGTTCTTTAATTTTGGTTTCTAGCTAAAAACAAATAGTAATTGCTGGGTAGAGGACATCAAATACTTTGATCTGTGGTGAAACGTACCTAGAAGGAACATTTGTGAAAGAGGAATTATTCGGTGGTTTCATTTTAACAGATAGCTGTGAATCACTTTTATGTTAAATTGGGTGCAAGATGATTGCAGAGGTAAGAGGGAATTAATTTGTCTCCCACTATGATGGTCATGATGGTGTGGAATACAAAGAAGTTATGATTTCGAAACATGGAATCCTAAAAATCATGGGCAGCAGCAGTGTGCTTTTCGATCAAACATCATTGTCTCTGCTCTTCAAGGTTACTTTAACACCATCGCGGTTAATTACAAACTGTGCTTCTTTCCGGCTTAGGGATTCTGGATGTCCTTTCACAAAATGACAACTAAGATGCTTGGAATTGCATTATGGCACATGCCACTTATATATTGACTTTAATAATGATAATAATAATTAAATAACTTTACTTTTTGACTTAGCATAATCTTACAACTAATCCCAAAATTTAAAGGGAAACAAATTTGCTATTACTCTAGATATAACAACTAAGCTTAAGAAGCTAGCTGTGCCCATTCCCTTTTCACTTTAGTCATTTCATACCTAACGGGAGAAAAGAAAATACTTTTGAAAATTTACATATCAACTTTAAACATATGCACGAGATAAAAGAGGTAATCAGCTCATCTAATGATCTAAATCATATTTCTTATCCTGACAAACCTATGCATATAAAAACATGGAGTACGAAATAGTAGCAAGGAATATTCAGGCCACATTACTTAAAACTAAATTATAGAATCAATTTTCTCAGGATTATAGACTCATCATCACTTTCTCTTTCTCTTTCTCCTCCTCTTCTTCTTCTTTTTATTATTATTATTATTATCATTAAGCATAATTTCTATCTTCGTATCACGCATATATACTCCAATAAGATGATCATTGAGTATTATCTAAAACTAATTTGCTAGCAGTGTTATGTGGGAGAATTTCGGCAAAATTGATTTCAAAGAAATGTGATTTATGTTTAGATGTATTTTTTGTACAAAATCAGTTCATTTTCAGAGCAATATTTAGCTAACGTAGAAGTTCAAAATCAACTATAGAACCAAAATAAATTTCTTAATATAGAATCAAGTTAACATTTGTAAAACCAAACCCGTACTAAAACAATTTGCTGGTATAACAGGTTTTAAATGAACCAAGCTAATTAATTACACTTCTTGAGTTCATGCAGAAGTAGAATTAAACTCCTTTATTATAAGCATATCTTATAGATAAAGAGAATTATAGTAGATTTTTCATTGGCCACATTAACCTATATTAAAATTAAAAAAATAATTTTATTTAGAATTGAAATGATGAAAGAACAGTGGGAATGGATACTAAGGTTAGTAGGAGGCTTACCAAAGGAATGCCGTCCCGAGGGGCAACTCGGACTGAGTGGAGAACGAGTGAACTCGTCGAGCACGGACACGGGACTCGGTTGCTGCTGCTGCTGTTGCTCCCCGTTAACCACCGAACACTTCACCTCCGAAACCGTTCTCAACTTATCTTCCAAGCCGATGGAAGCCACCGCCGGCGACGGTGACCGTGGAGGAGGATCTGTCGAACGCACGGCCTCGATTATCTTCTTCAGCGCTTTGAGATCCTCGTCGCATCTCTGCAACGCACCGAGCAGTTTCTGCCTCTTCTGCGCCACCGAATCCTGTGGCGCCGGAGCCGCCTCTAATCCCATGAGCCTCGCTACAAGCGCCGGCCCCTCGCGCCGGCTCTCCGCCGGAGGCGGCTTCACATTGGAGCGGCGAATCTCAGCCGGCAACGTCGGGCTCCTCGGAACCTCGCTCGACAGCTTCCGGTCGCTGGTGGCGGTCTTCGCATTTTCCGGTCGCGAATTCTCGGCGGCGGCGGGAGCGGCATTCTTATTAACCTGCCTCTTTCCTGAGAATAAAGACAAAAGAAAAGAATATTGTGTGACTAAAATTTTCCAAGAAAGGAACGAAACAGATATGGTGTGGGCCCGGGGAAATGCGAAACGAAACACACCAAATGTGAGGAAGCGATGAGAGCGACGCGCATTGGAGTTGGAGATGAAGTGGAGAATGCCGGACATGCAGCCGATTGTTTTCGAGTGAAGCTTCTCCGGCGGAGTTTCTCGCCGCGACGACGACGGCGACACGGCGCTGCTTTGTCGCTTCATTACTCTCCCACACACACTCTTACTCTCTTTCTTTCTTTCCTCGTTTCACTCGCCTACCCCTATGTCTGTGTGAAACAACAACGGTTATCACAAAAACAACGTAAACTAAAGCAAATTGCACGTGGAATGTTAATTATCGTGTTCTGTTACTTTTTCTCTTTTCCTTTTACTGTCTCTTTTCCTTTTTCTTTTTTGATCTGTGGGATTGTAATTAATTTGGTCATAATTACTTGTCTCCTTTGTATTTTCTCATTCTGAGATTAAGTTAAGTATCTTCTTCATGTGATTTTTACAAAGAGTGTTTTGAATTGTTTATGAGAGTGATTTCTTCGAAAGAATTTAGAAAGTGATTGAGTGTGGTGGTTGAGTAAAATGAGAGAGTGTGAGGTTTGTTGCACGGGATGTGAATGAGTGGCACCCCCAAAGAAGGGAAAAGAGTGATTAAAAGGAAAAACAAATAATGCACAAGTGGTCAATTGGTCATGGTTTCCCCACCCAATTCTGCATGACACTCATTAATAATTTATCATGCAATCAGATTTATTAATTCTTAAGGACTTGTTGTGAAAATAAATTAATCATACTTAAACATCTAATTAATCACTTTTGATAATCAATGACTTGATAATATTATTGGGCATATTGATGTTGGTAACTGTTTTTACAGCTAAGTCATGTTATCTCATACATTAATGTTGCACTGCATGATTAGGTTATCTGACCAACTTAATTTATGAGGAAGGGAATACACTAATTCTAGTATTTCCTAACTCATATCAATCCCTGCATTATTTATTAGGTCATCTGACTTAAAGGCTAAAGGGATACCTAATTTTATTAAGGCTAACAGTCCCATGTAGTACTCGTCATATGTACTTTTAAAAATTTATTGTGGAAAATATCTCATCAAAAGATATATAGAAATATTTCAAAAATAATGGAAAGTCATTTTTACTACAAAATGTAAAATTAAATTAATATTATTAATATAAAAACATTTAATGGTTATTATTTTAATAAAACTTAATATATACAAAAAGTCATGGAAGAAAATAATTGTAACTTAGTTAGTCTAAGTTATATAATCAGGTTAATACTTAACATTTATAAGAGTTCTTCTCTTAAGTTAATAAAGGCTGATCCTCCTCTCTCTTAAGTTAATAATTAATAAAATCATTATCTTAAATTTACATGATCAGGTTAATAATTAATATAAGCAAGTTAATCACTATATCAGGATAATTACCATATTATAGATTATTTCACATTATTTTAACAAAACTACACTTTGATTGTCACCTCAATACATGTCTTTTACTGTAGCATGCATAGGAAGATAACCATATAAAAATATAATCAATGGATCCATTTGCTTTTGGCTTATTCTATGATTACCATTCATAGCTTAAATCTAAAGTAATCGATTTTAAATAAAAAATAAAGAAAAAGTGCAGTCATTGTCTCATCGATGACAAGTTGGTGAATGGAATTTCTCTCTGCTGCAAAAGAACAGTTGTGGTCTTCTTATACCCAATTATAAGCCCAAATTTCAGTAACATTTGTTTTCAGAAAAAAAAAAAAGAAAAAAAAAAAAAAAAAAGAAAAAAAAAAAAAGACAACAGACAAACAAACAGGTTTCGACTTGATTGACTGTTTTAAAACTTTTTTATAAAATAAATTTCAAAACCTGTTTTGAACGAAGAAGGAAACGCAAAAAAGTTAAGTTGGGTAAAACATTTTAAAAAGAACTATAAAAACTAGAAGACTAACACCAGAATTAGAAAAGAACTCCAAAATTTATAAAGAAAAAAATCGACAGTTTTTTATTTTACAGTTTATATTTTTCAAAAAGTATAAATTCTTTTTAAAACCTGTCTCACTTTTCTCAAATTTTACATCTTAAAATCTAACCAATCATTTTTTTTTTCTTCCCAAAGAAAATAATAGTGTACTTAATTTGATCCACAAAGCAGTGTTTGGATTTACCTTTGTGTGCGAAAACATCAAAGCACTCCGTTGAATTATTATGACTATTGGAACTAATTGCGTTTTTATCTTTTAGCTTTATCATGTAACTTTCAGGTTTAAATCTAGTTTTACATTTCACGTAACGAGATTTGACTCTTTCTGTAAAAGTTAGTTTTTGATAAGATTAATTTGTTAAGGTTGGAGAAGTTACTTAGTAATACCTCAAATGTAGCCAATACATAGTTCTTTCAATTACATGCAGTAAATACATTGACCTAATTCCTTTCAACAAGGAAACAAGTTGACATAAAATAATAATTAATAGCCGCCGCAACTTTAATGCATTTTGCAACTACACTTCTAAAATATAGCAGTTCCCCAATCAATTTAAAAAAAGAAAAAATGCATGACATTGTCAAGAATGTATGTGCAGGTTTTAATAAGCTTCAGTATTTACTAGGGAGAGAAAAAAAAAATAGAAGAATGAAAAATAGAGTGGAAATGAAAGCTATTTGATTTTAAAAAATTGAAGAAATGGTATATAGATTTAGAATATTATTTTTAATTTGCTTTTTATATATTATTATCTTATTTTTATTTAGAAATAAAATAGAGTGGAAATAAAAGCTATTTGATTTTTATTTTTATAATTGACTAGTAGAGAATGCATTCCTCTTCCTTGCTTTTCTTTCATTTTTTTGGCATTGAAATACATTTGCGGGTCTTCAGGGGAGTTTTATCTTAACAAAACTTATAGGTATAAACTTTATATATATATATATATATATATATATATATATATATATATATATATATATATATATATATATATATATATATATATCAATTTATTCTTTTCAAAATATTGTGTGATTTCAAAGATCTTGTTCATATTTATCATGTACAAATCAATTTTAATTGGATTTATGTTTTCATTATACTTGAAAATTATACTTGGAAGAATTATGTCTAAAGAAATATTAAAGAAAGATATAAACGAGTTTGGAATGTCTTCTTGTGAGTCTAATCTATTTCCAAATGATGCATAATGATATTATATTATAGTGAGGAGTTGTTTTGATAATTTCTATTGTCCTAAGAATGTAAGACATATTTGTAGAAGAAGGAGTAGGATCTACATGTCAAATAATAATTTTTTTAACTAATTTTCTTAACCAAACTACATATAGATACACAAAGAAGAATAACAAATTCAGTTTTTTTAGTTATCTTAATAGATACAACCTGTTTTAATATCAAAATGCGACATTCTTAATTAAAACGTGAAACTTATAATAAAGGATGTTCAATCCTAAATTCAACAAAATGGCTTATAGAATTAGCAGTATTTTAAAAGAATAATGTACAAATCATTTACACATTCATCTCAAAAGTTCAGAAAATAACTTTCTAATTACTCTCTTTTAGGTTTAACTTCCAAATCTGCACAAATGATTGTTATTTACCAAGTACAATGACAATAAATTACAAATAAAATGGTAAGTTATTGATAAATTTACATAATAATTCAAAGGTAAAGTAATAATTATATAAGATGAACTTTCTTTTCTCTCATTAATTTATATCAATACATGGATTTATTTATATATAGAATATCCTACAAAGAATATCAATGGCACCTTCTGAAATATTTATAAATACTATTATTTATACTTACTTCAAACCTATCACGTCTTCATTCCTAATCTTGATCAATCAGAGTAAATTTAAGACATTTTCTCTCAAAATCTCAACATGCTTTCTGAATCACTATTCAGATCTCAACATATTTTCTAGAGATATAGTAAAATTTCCATCAATTTTTCACCGTCTAAGATTTTAATTTAAACACTCCATGAAACTAGGATATCTCTATAACATAAAAGCATATATTTAATACCCTACATTATTATAAAGTTCGCATACTATCCCAAATTTGTGACCTCAATTGATTTCATCTCATATATATTCATCATTCATACAAATTGCAACAACAATTAAATTAATCTAACATCATTTTAGTTCCAATATCACTTCTTTCCTTGAAAACACTAAACTAAATAATGCATTAATTTGTTAAAATGTTAGTTGAGCAACACGTTCTCACTTGAGCAAGATTAAAATAAAGAATAATTTTTGTTTCATTTTCGTTTGTAATTTGTTCAACACATGGATCTACCTATATATACGATATCTTATCAAGTATTGATCACACATTTTGAAAGATATTATGTCAGAGACTAACATCTGACCTACTTCAAACCTCTTAGGTCTTCATTCCTCATCTTGATCAGTTAGAATAAGTTTGAGGCATTTTCTTTCTAAAACCTCAATGTGCTTTTTGATCCAATATTCATACTTCAACATATATTTTGGAGATACAATATTTTTTTTGTTAAATTTCTCGCCACCTCAGATTTTAATCTACATGCTTTAAACACTCCATGAAGTTAGGATATCTCTATGTAGAACCATATACGTAATATTTCACATTATTATATTGTTCACATACTATTCCAAGTTTGTGACCTCAATTGATTTCATCTCATACATATTCATCATTCATACTAGTTCTAATTAATAACAATTAAATCAATCTAACATCATTTTATTTTTTTATAATATCTCCAATCCTTGAAAAATACTGAACTAAACAATGCATTAACTGGTTAAAATGTCACTTGAACGACACATCCTCACTTGAGTGAGATTAAAATAGAGAACAAAACTTTTTTTGTTCCACTTTTGCTTGAGTGAAAATATTCTCTCTTGAAAGTTTCGCTTAAGCAAGAAAACAATAAAGACAAGGTCCAACTAAACTTTTCATGTTCACTTGAGGAATAAATCTCACTTCAGTGGACATGTAACAGAAAAGAAACTTGTGCAACAACTTGCAATCCTTTCTAACTTCCGCCAAAACCTATTATATGACATCAATAATCTTAATAAGTTTAGGATGCTTAAATACAACAATTTTTTTGCTTAAATATCATGTTTTCAATCCCTTTAAACTCAAATGATCATTCAAAAATCAATATAACACAATTAACTGAATTCAATACATATCTCACTTTAATAAAACTAAGCTTACTCAATTTGTTTAGAATCAAAACTCAATTTAAAACATAACAATTATTCCACCAAATTGGCAATCCAACAATAACCATAAGACATTACATAAACATTCTCAAAATGGTCATCAACTTTCTAAGGTTGTACATGCATAAGCCTACACAACAAAAATCCATATTCAATTTAATTATTGTGTTTAACTCATTTTAAATAAGTTATCAATGATAGTTTTTCTTGCCTAAATGTGGCTTGCACTTTAAGCAAAATCTATGGAAGGATTGGAGAACACAATAATTATAGAGACCTAAGACAACATAACCAAAAACAACCAAACTTCGGTCAAAAGACTAAAGTAGCAGACAAAATAACTTTTTTCAACTTAGAAAACCAATGTTAAGCTCAAACACTACCCAAAAAAAAAATTAAAAGATTTTCAAAATACAAAGCAATTTACTCAAAACTTAAACTTGTTCAGGTAAGAATATTCGTGACTCACCAATTATTTCAAGTTAAGATCTAATCTTGAAATGATAAAAATAAGAGTGAGAACCATAGAGAGATACACTAGGAATAAAACTTAAAAAGATTATATCCTTTTCTTTTTATGAAAAGAAAGAAAGGAAGAAGAAAGAAGAAAGAAAGAAAGGTTATTGGACCTGGCCCAAAAATGAGCCTTACAAACATTGGACAAGTTCTTCCTATACCCCAATATAAAATTTTAATTCCACAATTGCCCCTATGACACACTCATCTGGTTCACACTGGCAAAAAAATGAGAATCGGATGACACCTCCATCCGGTTCACATTACAAAAAGATTGACAACCGGATGAGTATGTCATCCGGTTGTCATTTTATTTTGAAATGACAACCGGATGACATACTCATCAGGTTGTCAATTTTTTTGCAGAATCGGATAGGAGTGCTATCCGGTTCTCATTTCCAAATCAAAACGAGAACCGGATGAAATCCATCCAGTTCTTATACCCTAAATCAGAAAATTCCTCTGTTCGCCATCGACAATGCCCCAAACCCCAAATCAACTACTCTAATTAGCAATATCACTTACTAATTGCTAATAAACACCAAAAATTACTTACCTATTGCTTGTTTGAAGGATTAATCGAAGATTTGGAAGAATAGAAACAAACGGATACTGAATCTGTGAACCGGATGCCTTTTCTTCGCAGCAGCAACTATGCAAATACACAGATCCGTGTTTGGTATGGAGTGAAATGGATGAAGAAAATAGTGGGTGCAGCGGCACGAAAGCTTCAGACGGTGGTGAAAATGGATGGAAGTAGAGATTTCAAAAGTGAGAACTAGATATAGGAGTGAAGGGATGAAGGCTAATTTGATCTTTGCACTTTTAAAGTTGAGAGCATAACTGTCATTTCATATTTTATATGAGGGTGCAGGAAGAGGGTATTAGGGTGCAGGAAGCACTCGTCCAAACATTGACCACCCTTTTTAAATTTTTTACCATTATAATTATAAAACATTAGTTATAATTTTCTATATCATGAAAATTTTTGTAAAATTATAATTATGAATGTATTTTAAAATCTAATGTCAAGTATTGAGGAGTTTTATTGCAATGTTTTAAGCGCATTGAGGAGTTTTATTGCAATGTTTTGAGCGCGTACAAATAATAATGTTGTCCATCTTAAACCATGCTAAGAATTGTCATATGTTTGGAGTTAAAGAATGTAAGCCAAAATGAAGTAACCAACTCAATTAACTTCATACCTCATATGGAATATCCAATTATACCTCATGGAATATCTAAGTCAATGACACAATTACTTGAGAGTGTCCTCCATTTTCTTCTTTTACTAATTCTTATTATTTAAGTCTTATGCCTCTCTTTTTATGTTTCCTTCTCAATCATTTATTTTCACTTTTAAAGTTGTTTCTCATCCTTTTTTTCTAAATAGATTTAGCTAGTTAAAAGGTGAACAAGTATAGTTCATATTCAATTGATCAAAATTTAATTTAGAGTAAGGTTTTCATTTTATTTTATAATCTCCATATTTTTTATTTTTTCTCTTTAAACTTGTTTTAATAGATAAAATAACAAATTATAGGTTCAAAAATTATTTTTTAACTTTTATATATTTGTTGATTTTGTATATCTCGCTTGAATGTGGAGTTATCACTTAGATGTAGAGTACTATCGTTTTAGTGACCAAGTAAACATTCACGCAATAACACGCTTATAAAAGTTGAGGTTTGAGGTTAAGTGAGAGAGACCTCACATCAATTATCTCTCTAGAACTCTTAGAGACCCCGCTCAGGGAATAAAGCACTGGGGATGTAGGTAAGATTATAAAAATCGTTTAATGTAAATAAAATAGCATATTATTCGAGCATTATCTTTTTTGCTTAACCAATATGAGTTGTCGTTTAATCAACTGCTTGTAGTTCAAGCAAGAATGAGATTGCAATTATTCTCTCTCCTCTATAAACATATCATTTAAGGGTTGATATGATGCTCATTGAGCGTTCGCATTAGAGCTTGAGTGACATTGAACGATGCCTCAATGGTTACTGTTCGAGAATACGAGGGAAAAACATTGGGGAGATCAACAAGAATGAGAACTGAGCCAAACCACATATAAGGGAATGACACTACCTTCAACCCAAAACCTTAAGGCATTAGGTTTGCAGGTCTTCTTTCTTATATGTTGCTCAACTTTCTCATTCCTACCCAATGTGGGACTTCGACTCACACTTGAATACCTAACAATCTCCCCCTCAAGTGAGAGTCACTCTTCCACCACATTGATACACTCCCCCTCGAGCGGAAGCAATCCTCAAACCCGAGTACATTACTCATGACCCCTTCACTTGTACCGCCGTTCACACACTTATACGGGACACACTTGCCTGAAATCACCATCAGGAAGACTCTCGATACAAGGTCAAATTGTACTCGCCCAAGCCGCAAACCAACGGCTCTGATACCACTTGTTGGGAGAATCCGAGGGAGAAAACTGGGGAGACCTCACATAATGAGACAAGAGCCAACCTATATAAGGGAATGACACCACCTTCAACCTAAAACCTTAAGGCTTTGGGTTGAAGGTCTTCTTTCTTATATGTTGGCTCATGTCTCATTCTTGTGAAATCTCTCCTGTTTTCCCCCTCGGAGTCTCCTACCAGTTACTTACTTATTGCTTGAACAGTACTTCACCGATTAAGCGATATTAATCTTAGACTAAAACAATATCATACTTTACATATAATTTCAATCACCATTATATTAATTAGTTTAGTCATCATTATTCTAATTACAATATCTTTTAATCATCAAAAATACCAAATATATATTTCCATACTTTCTATAACTCCAACTAAATTGGAATACTCTCCAATAATAATAATATAACATAATTGTATACAATTATATCCTTACTCCAACTATCTCCACTTTAATTCAATACAAGAATGCACATCACATATCTAACTAAATACAAAATGCATAGATACAACTTAATTAGCTTCCATTATCTGGCTTCTATTATGTGTGGGAATAATGTACTTATTAGCGAAATTATTCATGTACAACCCCACAGACCTACGCTATTGTACTAGAACTCCTAAAGTATTAACCATACATTTGTCAATACTTTCCCTTAATTATAATCCAAAAGAAAGAAGAACAAAGAGTTGGATCAATAGTAGGCAACTCAATACTTACTATAATAAAGAATTTGTTCAAACTGTCTTGACTAGTTGTTACCTCCTTAGTAATATAATTTGTCATGGAAATAAACAACTTTTCAGTTTAAAATCATAGAGAGAGTTAAAGAAAACATAGAGAAGATATTTTTGAAAAGAAAAAGTTTCTAATGAAATAAAGAGTAAATTGTTATAATATATTATAGGATTGTGGTTTGATTTGATTTTTAATTAAAAGAACATCCAAACTATAAATAAAAACTATATGCGGTTTATTGAAAGAAAAAATTCAAAATAGAACCAAACCAATTTATGTGGTTTGGTTTTGGATTGGTTTTTACTGTTTTTATTTTTTAATTCTAATTTTTTTCTTTTATTAAAGGTTTATTCTTTCTTTTCATTTTTTAATTAAAAATATAATAATAAAAAGATATGTCACTCAAAGTAATAAACTAATAAATTTATAAGATTAAATACTTAATATCGTTAAAAGCTTAAATTGTATTATTTTATAGTATAACATCACCAATACGAATAAAAGATTTAATATTAACTTAAATAATATAAAAATACAACAAGATCCAATATGAAAAATTTAATTTAACAAGTCACAAAAGAGAACATGAAAAATAAATTATACCAATTATGAGACCAACTATTAAATTCATATAGGTGCAACCTTTAAAAGTTAAGACATTGTCACTTAAATTTTAATTAGATTATTTCTTAAAAAAACCTATGTTGTCAAGAATTTTTCTAATAACTACTCAGAGTTCTCTTAAGAGAACCGTGGATTAATATATTTTAAAAATATAATAATCTATATATTTGAAATAATAAAGAAAGATGTAAATTGAAATGTATAATCTATATATAACTAAGTATAAAAAGCAATGAGTTATCATGTTTGAGTCAAACTAGTTAAACTAGCTAGTAAATTGATCATCATTTGGCAATTAATAATGACAGTATATTCCTTATTCATTCTGAAATTGAAGCAAGAAGACATAGAGAAAAGCAACAGAGAAGTGGTGTTGTAAATGATAACATTGGTACATCAACAGAACATTATGGAATAAACCATGTCACACATCAAAGTCTGCACACACAAACACATCTCACAGATCATTGTTCTGTTTTCTGAGGTTGCCACAAGAAGGGAGCATCAGCATTCTCATCACTGCAATAGAGGCAAGGATGCTGTTCAAACCCCTTACTTTGCAGCACCTTCCTGGCTCTCACCACCACCTCTCTGTTGCTCAACCCACCCTCATTCTCCCTCAGCACCATCTCCACCGCGTTGCTGAACGCCCCATAAGCCTTCCCGCCGCCCTGGCCCGGGCTCATGTCCGCCGAGGTCTCGTCCGCCTGGCACCCGCTCAGCAGGATCCCCTCGTCGGGTCCCAGCATCTCCAACAGCTCACGCGACGCAGTTTGAAAGCTCAAACTGGCGCACGACCCGAAGAGTTCTAGCATGTGGGTGCCCATCTCTGTGGTGGTGGCTTTTGTTTGGGAAGCCAAGTGGTGTAGTATGGAATCATAAGGGATATTCTTGTTGGTAAGGGTGTCACTGGTTTCCGATGTGGGACCTTTCTGAACCGATGAAGATGGACCTATTTGCTCTTTCTCTTTGTCGATGAGGCCTCCACTGTGGCACGAGTCTGAGAGGATTGTGAGGCTTGCACCCTTTGCTAGTCTGTTTACCAGTTGCCGGAAGTCCAAATCTGTATGTTACATCACACTATACAATGAGTAATGATATTTTGATAACTTATTTTGGATACAACAACTTTAAGGTGTTGGCTTAAAAATGAATGATGTGAAGTGAAGTGAAAAGTGCATATTTCGATTGTGTGATATGAGAGGGGACTATACAAACCAGTGATGAGATTGAAGTCACAAGGCACAATAGCCTCCTCATGGCGGAAGGGGTGGCCATGTTTCTTGGAAGGGATTCTGGTTCCATGTCCGCTGTAGTGAAAATATAGCATATCCCCTGCTTCAGCTCCATCAACCATCTTGGCCAGTGCCTGCTTGATGTTAGCACCAGTGGGCAGTTTACAAGAGTTTGGTGCATCAGTGAGCATCTCAATGCTACTTTCATCAAACCCAAATCGCTTCACCAAAGTCTCCTTCATGGCCAACACATCGTTTATGCAACCATGCAGCTCATTGCTAGTGTTGGGGTAGTTGCATCCCACCAAAACGGCCACCCTCTTCTTCTGCCCCTCCATTTTGATCTCAGTTCAAAGATGTGAAAAAAATGGAACAAGGTTTGTCAGAACGAGTGGTTTCTCTGTGTGGTTATTACTCACTCGGTTTCCTCCATTTATATAGTTCTCGGGGGAGCAAGCATTGCATGTGGTTATCCCTTTGGATTTGCCACAAGCAACATTATAAGATGTTTGTGTTGGCTTACAAGCCAGGGAACTTCTGTTTTGGACAAAAGCATGGTTTGTGTGAACAACTCTGCTCAACTAACAATTGTTACAACTTTGGAATGTTATTTGGGAAACCATGATTATGGTTATTTAAGTTGCAGCATGCAAAATTCTTAGCTGCAGGAATCACTAATTTGGATCACAATTGGTGAATCTCAAGTTGTTACCTCGTTGGAAACTAGTATAAAGAAATTTGTAGAACAGATTGAAAGGGGTTTTGCTTGAAAAATATGAAAAGGGTGAATGAATAGTGACATGAATTTGGTCAAATCCACCTTTTTCCCTTTCTGGTTAGTTTTCAAGTAATAATAAGAGAGAAACAACGTGTCCATTTGACTTGAAGAAACTTTTTTTAAGCAAAGAAGAATATTTAACCTGGACTTTTTGACTGTCTCTAGAATCTTGGAAGTTTGATCAAAGTCTAAGCAACATCATAATAGTTAGTCCCTTCACGTATATGAATCAACTCAAACACTTGAAAATGATATCTCATGTGATTTGATCATCCAAAGAAACGTATACAATCGGCCAAGGCTAGGGTCGTTTGCCCATAACTTAGTTGATCATTTTATAGCAGGTTGATAAGTGTAAGCTGATTCTATACACAGAATCTCTAATTATTGAGAAAACTTTCAAATTTCATAAATTTGCACCATACATTTATTTATTTTTGTCTCTTAATTATACTAACTTCATTCTTTCGAAGGGATTCTCGACTTTCAAGAATTTCAGAACAACTTATTTTAAAATAGGTTTAGATGTAGAGAAAAACTAGATACGTGCTAATGGGAAATTCAATATATATTCCGAATTTTTAAAACACATACAATGAAAAAAAAAGGAAAACTTTAATGTTTAATAAATAAAAAAATACTTTTAAAGTTCCCCAATTGATATCCAAAATACAATTATTGGACTGGCTATAATGGGTTCACATACCCACTAGGTGGTTTAGGTTTTGTGTATGAAAATAACATTGTAATAAGAATTCGACACCTCGAGAAACTATTAGTATCTAATAGACGAACTTTTGATTTCTATTTTTTTTAAGTTAAATCTCCAATCTAAAAAAGTAAAGCTAAGCTGTTAAATGGCCATTCTCAGATTACTTGGAAGCCAAGCTAAGCTTTATAAACATATTTTGTTTGAAATAAGTTAATTAATTAATCTTATTATTGTTGTGTTCATACAGCCCTTGCGTGCAAGCAAGCCTCGTATAGTTTGCGCATTTTTCCCACCGGCCACAAAAATGTGAGCTAGAAGGACAAGAAAGTGATGAAACCACACAAGTTTCCCACTCAGATTAAACATTCTAATTTTTAAACCTTGAGCATCATTCTTTGTGGCTGAATCATTATTTTACGGAATTAGTTTGATTTGGACAAACAAATCTATGTTTAAAATTCATTACAAAAGAGTTAATATTTTGAATTCTTTTCTAAACACAAAGTCCATGTTTAGAATGTTTCGAACAAGCCCAAGTCCAATCCCCTGTCATAACAAAACAATATTCCATAGGATCTATCTTTCTTTCCTTGTAAAATCCTCCCATTCATCAACCGAATTTGCACCAAAGTTCCATATATAGACAAGTGATATAGACAAGTGATAGGTTAAAATTTGATCTTGCTGTGCAGAAATATGGAGGCTCAGATACATTTTCAGATTCAGAACAAAAAAATTGAAAAAATGTTCAAAGATCTTTCCAAACATTAAAGTCGGTACTTGAGGCATTATAGTTTATAACATTGTCTTGACAACCTATAAAGAAGACGCTCCGAGTGGAATCAACGTTCACTAATGCATGAGCTTTGTGAGCTGGACTTCCAGCTACAGCAACCTCATCCCTGCCAATGACCACTTCAGCATAACCCTCATCTACCTCACTGTTCTCCAACTGCATTCAAACATTTTGCAGGTCATGATTCACAAAGTGAGGGTGTGTGTGGATTGCTACTAACAAATTTTTCATGACAAACAATCTTGTTTCCTTATCATTGCAAGTTTAATTTTAATGTACCAGCAATCAAAGAAATTTATCATGTCCCACTTTTACACCCTCTTCACCATTCATAAATCCCTCTCTTAATATATAACTTTTTAAAATTAGATAACAATATAAAAATTACAATAATTCTATTTTAATTAAATTTTAAAACAAATAAACATGATTTATTTAATTTTTTTCATATTAAATTACTTATTTTAAAAAGAAGCACTTTTCAGATTATTTTAATAGACAAATTATGGATAAATTTGTTAGTGCTTTTTTTCTTAAAGTATTTCTTTAATGAAATAAAAATATTTCAACTTTTTATATGTTTATTTTAAAAATAAACAATTTTCCTTGCATTTTTTTTTGTATAAAAAATTCTTTTCAAAAGCACTTACTTCTTAAACATCTACTTTTAAGTTCAACATATTTAGTTGTTCTGAAGTCAGACAGTAAAAATTAGAAGATGTTACAAGTGAAAGAAATTAAAATGGTGGAAATGAATGGTTTTTAATTATAAGGATGATTTACTTTTATTACAAGTGAGAATGTACAGTGAAAGTGAAGGATGATGATGAAGATGAGGAAGAGGAGGAGGAGCAGATTGTTACCCTAAACCTGATTGCAGCGCCCCAAATGAGGAAAGTCTCGTTACAATCGTGGTGTCTGTGATTTCCCCGTCGCTTCCCAGGCCGAATTTCTCCCACGTGAAGCGACGCACACGTCACGGCTCCACCTGCACAACACAAAATAAATAACTCGAACGAAGAACAACGAGAACAGCACGAAACGACGACGTATTGGATGGCATTAAGAAAGGCAGGATTGGAACCTGAAATGCCGGAATCAAGGGCGAGAGCAATAGGATCGAAGAGCCAGCCGCGGTTGTCCTTGGCGACGTGGGAAGAGTGGAACCTGACGAGGTTGACGAGCGCGTCGCGGTGGGAGGAGTGAGGGGGAGTGTGGGAGAAGCGCTGGGCGCGGAGTGAGATCCAGGCGAGAAAGAGGAAGATGGCGAGAAGGAAGGGGATGGAGTGCGGTCGCTGGAGGAACCACGTGACGACGGAGGGACGGATCTGTTGCGACGTCGTCGTGTGGGGGTTTATGTAGCCCATTCTTCTCTGCGTCGCCATTGTGTTGTTGTTCCTCTCTCTTTCTCTTTCTCTTTCTCTTTCTCTTTCTCTTTCTCTTTCTCTTTCTCTTTCTCTTTCCACTCTCATCTCTCTCATTCTGCGATTTCGAATTCGATTTGGAAAAGTGGAAGAAGAAGAAGATGCTTACTAGTGTTTTGTTATCCTCTCTGCTTTTCTCGTGGATCAAATTTTATGCTCTGTATTGCTAAATTATTTCTTTAATGCATATAAAACATTCTACCAAAAGAGCATGTCTATTTTAAAACGAATATGACATGAAATTAGATAAATATATTTTCTAAAAAATATAAAATATGGCTAATTGAAAATAATCGCTGAAGCATTTTTTTTCTCTTATAAAATAATTATTAATATTTCAATGTGTTTATGATCTTATATAATTTCTAATTTTAAAATGAAATAATTTAATTCTTAAAGTAAATAGAAAAAAAAAATATTAGAGTAGGGAGTATTTAAAGGAAAAGCAAGTTGAGTAGGACGCTGCTGCTATCACAAAGCGGAAACTGGAATAGTCGGATAAGAGGGTAAGGCGGTGCAGTGCTTCCATCACACTCTTCAAACCTCTCTTTATCTATAGACATATATATACCTTATTATCTTCTCTTTACTCTTTAATTTCATCGCTCTCTTCGTTCCCTTCTTCTTCGCCGCAAATTACATTTTCACAGTGTTCGCGGCAGGGTTTATTGTCTCCCTCAAATTATTATTTTGCCTTTTCGTGTCAGTATTCTAGACACGATTCTTGTGATTGCATGTTACATTTCGTGATTGTGCTGAATCTTTGGTTAATGATATCTGTTGTTTTAGCCGGTTAGGTTTTCTTGGTGTGGTGTGGAATATGGACAAATACACAATGTTTTCGAGGTTTTGAGTTTGTTTTTCTGTTTTCCGACTTTCTCTTTGTAGAACATCTTCGATGGCGTCCCAAATTATCCGCGAGTGGTCTGGAATCAATACATTCGCCCCTGCTACCCAGACTAAGTTGCTTGAGCTCTTGGGAAAACTTAAACAAGAGGTTTTGTTTTTCTTTACGCTCTCAAATTATACCTAAGTTTCGTGGTTATTGTTTTTGTTTTACTGTTGTTTACATGTTTGTTTGTTTGTTTTCTTCCTGCGAATTTCGTGTTTATGGTGTAGAATGTGAACTCCTTGACTATACTTGTGATGGGAAAAGGTGGTGTTGGAAAATCTTCAACTGTCAACTCCATCATTGGGGAAAGAGTGGTTTCGATCAGCCCTTTCCAGGTATGAGATGATACTTTCCGGTGATGGTCTAGGAATGGTTATGGTGTTGTTGTCCGACTATTATGTTTGTGATGTTGTTCTTTTGTTGAAAAGTCGGAAGGGCCAAGACCCGTGATGGTGTCACGATCAAGGGCTGGTTTTACATTGAACATTATTGACACTCCTGGTCTCATTGAAGGGGGTTACATCAATGATATGGCACTTGATATAATAAAGCGGTATGTGCTTAATTGCTTGTGTTTATCTTGTGACGCTTTACCTGTAAACATGTATATGGTCTCAGAAATGTTTTTTCTAGTGTGTCTGCTCTTCTTCTTCTACTTACCGCTTTTTTTCTTGTTTGGTGTGAATATGTGTTTGTTTGAGTAGTTTTCTTCTGAACAAGACCATAGATGTGCTACTTTATGTGGATCGCTTGGATGTGTATCGAGTGGACAACTTGGATAAATTAGTTGCCAAAGCTATAACAGATAGTTTTGGCAAAGGGATATGGAACAAGGCCATAGTAGCGCTCACACATGCCCAGTTCTCTCCACCAGATGGATTGCCTTATGACGAGTTCTTCTCACAAAGATCTGAGGCTCTCTTGAAGGTTCTTAGGTCAGGTGCCAAGATAAAGAAAGAAGCCTCTCAGGTATTTATACCTGTAAATTGAATCTTATACTTCAAATGCATCTAAGTTTTGTCAAAATTGTATATAAGCATCAGAAGTCAAAGCATTTCGATTTTAGTGCTCTGTTCCTTGTATCGGCATGTAGTTATAAATCCCAAATGGTGGGGGCAGTGCAGCCAACCCAAAACTGCTATAGTGGGATCTCAGACAGCAGGATCACTGCAAATTTCAAGATGGTAGTTATGAGCTAAATAAGTTAAATTACACCTATGTAAAGGCTAATAAATTAAAATTACATGAAGTGAAAGATATATCCATAATTAATAATCAAAACTAACAGTCTAAAGCCAAAAGCAGAAGTCAATAACCCTGAAAGTCTATAAAATCTAATTAAGCCTCCAATTGGATTTTGGCTTAACCTGTCTCAAGTGTAACCATTGAAGTATAAAAACGAAAAAACAGGACAGAACAGAACATAGGAAGAACTGAGGGGTGAGCAGGTGCAGCTGAATCAAGATTTAGGAGAAAAATAGAAACGTTAGTGACCAGACTCAAAAAAAGGTCATACCTTCTCAAAGACTTTTTGTGAAAATTGAAAGAAGTTGAGGATACGCAAACTATCAACATATTACAGTTTGTGCTAAAAGTGGGTATATGTGACATCAAATACTTGGTTCTGGTGATTAATATTGAAACACATGACAGAACAGTGTGTGCCGTGTGAATAAAGTTACAAACAACGTTTTGAAAGCTATTCTTATGAAAAAGGGGGTGAAAACATGAAAATAACCCCAAAAAGTTGTTGGATTAGGGGTAATGAGATGTTTCACCCACTTATTTCAGCAGTGGCAGCCACAATTGTGAATTGCAGTGATTTTTGGCATGCTTGTGTTGTGGGTATGACAACACAACACATTAACCCTCTGGTGGGGTAATTTCTGTGGCTGTGACCAGTCACAATGCAGCACTTTGATGTGATAGAGATGCTATTAATAACCATAAATTGGAAGAAAAAGACTGGCCATTTAGTTGATCATGTTTTCCAAAGACATTACCTTGTTCAAGTTTTTGTTTACTTGGATACATATTGAATGGTATAGTTAGCTTGACTGCTACATTTATGACTCTTGACCGATTTATGTGTATGGCCATATTGGTACAGAACAATGTCATAAAACCCAGATTTGAACTGTCTGGATGGACTGTGGGTTAACCATCAGTTGGCTGAGCCTGTTGTGACCCCAAGCCTGGTTAGTTAAAAACTGGATTTGAAATTTGTGAATTGAACATGCATTGAAGATCGAACTAGTTCAATTTATTTAAGATTTTTCACTGAAAGAATAAATCTAGATTTTAACTTGGGAGGTGCATTGGTAGGGTAACCACAACACTTTGTTTCTCTCAAAAACACATCTCAAACTATTTTAAATTTGACATGCCTTTTTAGGCTTTAAGAATTGTACCAGGGCCCTTAAAAGGTGATAGAGTCCTACCTTGCCATGAGTATCTATTTCTCAGTATAGATTTTTCTTATTTAGTATGTAGTCCATACTATACAATTAGCGTACTGACTATAATATGTGTATATAGGTAAAGGATGTGATAAATATTTAATATTAACTAATTGTATTATATCAATTAATCAATTGTGTTTAAAATATAATTTAGTAGTCTGTATATAATGTTTACTTGTATACACAACCGTTATTAGTTGTATGCTTCACATAATATCATTTATTTGTGGGATGTGGTTCCAGCTTAACCTTGGCTCAACTGCAGCCCAACCTCAAAACCTTTGACCTCTTTCTTTACTGGTTCATAGGTTTGTTTGGTTTAAAAATATTAAGGCATAGCATAAACGTAGTTGTCAATAGTATTCTACAGTGGCACAGCAATGGAGATGCCAGACCGCTATTATAGACTTCATAGTGAAGAGTTTGTGTGGCCTGTGTCTCAGTCAGAGATACTGGTCACTCCCAAAATTTGTGGTCATTGATGCCATTGCTGTTTACTGAGGACAATCTCTTCATTACACATTATTTGTGGGACGAGTGGTCATTTTTCTCTTTCTATATACATTTCAATCTTTATTTCAGAGAAAGGGAGAGACCTACTCTATTTCTATTGTGAAAAGTTGAGAGTGAATATGAAACCAAACAGCAGCACCGGCGAAGAGCACCTTCATTTCCAGCAAACCTACAGCTCTGATTTCAGTTTTGGTTGATTCGAACTTTACTCTTTTTCTGCCTGCATGTTCTGTTCTCTCCAGCAGAGATCTCTGTTCTCTGTCCATCGGACCGAAACACATATATTTCATTTTACTTTCCTATGCTTTTCCTTGTTTCTTCCCCTTGTCTTCCAAGTTCCAATTTCTAATGAGTTTTGACCTCATTACTGTTCTTTATGAATAGTATTTTAAAACTATGCAGCCATAATCTGGACAGAGCTGCAGAGCTGACTTTTTATTCCACTTCACTCTCTCTTTTACTCTCATTTCCTCTGTTTTGCAAAAAACTGTGCAATACAGGGGATGCGCTCTGGTTTTTATTCCTTGTCTGTTATACCCTCTTTCCCACTTTGGTCTTTCAAAAATTGCGCAGTGGAGGGGTTGCCTTCCAGTTTCTTTATCCCTTGACCTGTGTCATCAACTCGTGTGAGTATTAGGTTAAGGTTATGAACTTTTGTTGTTAATGATAAAGTATTTTAGGTATTTTTAGCCTTTATTTATGTGTACATTTCTAACTTGTATTTCTAATATTCAAATAATGTCGTCCCATTATGTGCCATACCACTATAGTGGTTATTTTACTGATTGCTGTGAACCATTATGTTGGTTTGATACTATGAGCGTAAATATTTGTTGGCAATTTTACCCTTTGTGTTAATTCATAATTTTATTTGTCCCTGCTAGTATTCTGCTGTATTACATTGCCGGTTGACCTCTCTGTTTAGTGTAGTTGCCCCTTTGGATTGTTCTTGAGTGTAAGGTGAGTTAAATTTAGCATGCTCTTTAGTTTATCCAGTCAAATGATATATCTGATTGAAGTTAAACATATGGAATTTCTAGGAAACATTATCCTTTATGAAGCCCGGATAATTAATACAAGATAGGTGTACAATATGTCATGGACTTGGTGATACAAGAAAGTATTGAAAATATATAATACAAAACCTAGATATGCTAACACTTAGCATTGTTATGGAAAAAAGAATTACATCATTGAAAAATAATTGTAAAATTAAACTATAGCGGTGAAGATAATACTTAATTATTGAGTATTATGAGACACAGAACTGAAGCAATGTGCGAGAGACCCAAGCATACCAATTAATTAATTTTAAAGAAAAAAAATAATTTTAAAGAAAAAGAAATGAATAACCGCCTGGATAAAGCAACCAGGATTCTTAACTTATCCTTATTTTGTTATGAGACAGAACCCATTTTTAAGCTTTTATTTTGTTTTAAACTCAACTTGGTGTCATCCTGGATATTTATTTGATTGATAGTCTGAGGATTGGGAGAGCATTGTTTTGATGTATAAATTACCTTTCTTGTTGGGTAGAGACTTGTATCTATGTTTCTTTCTTGCTTAGAGAAAAGTCCGGCTTTTCTTTTTGTTATCGTTTATTTTTCAGTAATTTGAAATTCAAAAATTATCTGATGCATTTTGAACATGCCTCTTCTAGTATAATAACTGATAATTTCCATGCTTATTATATCTTACTTTCTTTTTGGGTAAAATTCTAGGCTGCTTCTATACCTGTTGTTTTAGTTGAGAACAGCGGGAGATGCAACAAAAATGACAGCGATGAAAAGGTTGTATATTTGATTCCTTATTTATATCTTTTTAATTCATTTATCTTGCTTAGTCTGACTGAGAGAACGTGTACTTGGTGTTAGGTTCTTCCAAATGGGATTGCTTGGATTCCCCATCTAGTCCAAACAATAACAGAAATCGCTTTGAACAAAAGTGTGTCTATTCATGTTGACAAGAATTTGATTGAAGGGCCAAATCCGAATCAGAGAGGAAAATTATGGATTCCTCTGGTGTTTGCTCTCCAAGTAAGCACGTTGTGAACTTTGAGGCTTATTTGTTTTCTCATTACACTGACGGGAGCATGGATTTCTTTCTCTTCTGCTTATTTTATTTTCCTCTCTGCAGTATTTCCTTGTCATGAAGCCAATACAAGGACTGATCGAGAGGGACATTGAAAATGAGAGGAAGCCAGCATGGGAGAGACACGAAGCTGGGTATCGGAGGAGAGATTTTTATTAGCTGTGCACTTCTGTGCCCATGAAGTTCCATTCATGTTTAGCTTCCTTTGGTTACAAATTTGTTTATTGTCTTTGTTTTATGAGTGAACTTGGATGGTTTCCATATACTGTAACTGCTAGCAGTCTGCGGCATAGGAATTTAATCAAGATTGAGAGGATTTCCTGTATGCTGGGAATTTATTTTTCTTTTTGCATGATTCAGTTTGTTAGTAGTTAATGTCTTGTAAACTTGACTCTGGATTTGACTACCATCGTTGATAGCTTGTGATATCCTAAAAATCTAGCCTGAACTATCAACTATTTTTTGATGTACAATGGTCTCATTGAAGCTAAAAAATCCTTGAACTTCATGCGTAGTACATAAATTCCTGGTCAATAGAGGCCCACGTATAGACTAAAAATCGGGTGCTTCTTCCTATTTTCTGTAATGTATTCTTTTATATGTTGGAGAAGTGATAGAAGAAATTTGTGGTTGCAAAAGTGAGTGCCCAGTGCGAAATATTGAAAACGACTGCATGGCACAAGAGGCATTCCGAGTTACTTAATTTACAACTTTTCTTTAGCGCGTTCAATAGTAAGGGTTAGTTTGATTTTGGCTGATAGTAAGGGTTAGTTTGATTTTGACTGAGGATTCAAATTGAAATTTATCCGTCAAATGGTCTGGTTTATGAAATTGAAATTTAATGATCTAAAACTAATTATTTTAAAATATATTGTCACCAAATTTTAACTTCGAGTTAAGCAAATAATTGTGTTATTTTTTTTTATTATTAAAATACATAATCTTACCTCCTAGCTCTCAATTTTGACTAAATTTTTAGTTTTCACTTACCGAAATCAAAGATATCATCCTGGGTGACATTAAAACCCATAGAAAGGCAGATATATTTATTTTTGAATTAAAAGTTATAAACAATCAAAACATTAAAAATTCAATATTTTCATTTATCTTCGTGAAAAGTTATTGAATTAAAAAATAATCTAATGTATACAACTGTTTTCATCTTCTTTTTTTACTATTAAAAGTTAAGAAATTTATAGAAATTGGTTTTTGACAATGGATTGTAGCATTTTAATAACTTTGGTTGAAGGAAATTGTTAACAAATTAACAACTTTGGTATGGACACATGAATAAAATAAACTAGTAAGAGCAAGATTATAGAAAATAAAAGAAATATATTAATATTATTAGTCGGCCACCAAGGCAAGGAATCTCAAGCCTGGAAGAGGGTTAAACGGCGTTGATGTCAAAGAGAAACGACGACAAACAAATACACCCAAAAAGCCGTGACACGTGACAGGCGCGTGGGACCCACCACCTTGGTTAACGACACCGTCCATTTAAAACGCCGCCGTCTGTTCAATTCAACGCTGGATTCATAACGGGTCTCTCTCTTTCTCTCCAATCCAATCATTTCCTCAAAGACAAAACAAAAAAAAAAAAATCACACTCACAACACAAACACCACCACCAATCCCCAATCTCTAACTTTTCCCGAGAAAATTTCCATTTTCTCCCTCAGATTCCCGCAAAATTTTACAACGCCTCTTTTGCCTCCGCCAATTCAATTCCTCGTCGTTTTCTCCAATTCCAATGCCTCGATTTTGGGCTGGAGAATGAGTTCTCCCAACTCTTCCCTTATCAGTTTCCTTAGATCTCTCTTTAAACCCTCCACAATCTCCGCTTTCGACTTCTCTCGTCCAACTTTAAGTCTCGCTTAGGTAAATTAAATTAAGTTCCTTTGTTATTAGATTTATAGGTCTGTAGTGAAGCCTTGCAGAGTTTTGGTGTCCATTGATTCACCTAAGGATATTTAGTTTTTTTTTTTTTTCTCTTTAAATTTTAGTTACAAAATGTTTTACTTGGTTTTATCAATGTGAAGTCCATGGATGATGCCTAGGTTGTAGTCAAGGTTCTAAAGAACGATCCAAAACTGTGATTTTGGCCGCAAGATCAAGGTTTTGGGGTGTTCTACACTGGGGTAGCTATTTAAAACCTTAGTTCTAGTGCTTTGTGGAAGTGCCAATAGGATGGATAAAGTCTGATGATTTTATTTCGTTTCTCTTGCAAAATTCAGCAGGCTATGCCAATAGAGTTGGCCAAATTTGATGATTCTGTTTTGTTGGTCTTGCAAAACTCAGCAGTTCATCTTTTTATGATTATTTTTTCTTGTAAATTGTAGTTCGTAATTTAACTATGTATCACGCAAAGAAGTTTTCGTCAGCTAGCATGGTGCCCTATAAATCTCAAGGTGGTGCTGAACAACTTGCAAATGTTGAGGCTTTGGGTGGATCTGCTGCCAAAAATGCTACACCTGCTGGAGGAAGTGGGAAGCAGCGTTTAAGGTGGACATCTGATCTTCATGACCGTTTTGTGGATGCCATTACACAACTTGGTGGACCAGATAGTGGGTATTTCTTTTCAATATAGAGATTAATACACTTTATGTAGGGTTGGTAATTATTGTCTTGCAAAAGCGTGTAGGAAAGAGAATGCAATATAGGAATTGCTTGTCCAATTATCAAGTATGTAATGTAACCTATTGAATTCTGTGATCAATTTATTCCCGTAACTGTTGAGATAACTGCTCATTTGGTTACTTGCATTCCAAGGTTGCATTGAGTTGCATACTAGTTGATAATGCCATGCTTGAACTGCAGGAATTGAGTTCAATTTAATGTAGCCATTAAATGAGAGCTAATCCTTTTCTGAATTATAAATGACTAGGAAGTTCCAATATTCTTTGTCATGACTAGTTTTATTTTCCATCAAATTTTTAATGTTTTGGAAACTTCTTGTGGGAAGTGCCAATAATCTTTTTAAGAAAAAGTTGTCAGATGTGATTAGCATTCTTTTGTGAAAAACAAAAAAAACTAGCAATGTGAATCATGTTGGATTAATTCCTAGTGTTTTTCTCTCTGTGGAATCCATTGTTTGACAGCAAATCTTGTTATTTGAAACTGCTGGCTTCTACGTTGTGTGCATGCAAGGCAGGCTGGCCGGCACACATTTTCCAGAACTTGAATTTTACCATTTCAGTTGCTGATTTTTATTTGATGTAGACTCATTCGTGGAAAATACTACCATTTTTCTTCTTTTTTTGAGTTGGCTTTTACTTCTTTAACCTGATGATCTGCAAAAGTTTAGTTATATTCCTGGAAACTTTTTAAGTTTATTTTAATAATTCATGGCAGGAGCAACACCAAAAGGTGTCCTTAGAGTGATGGGTGTTCCTGGACTGACCATTTATCATGTTAAAAGCCATTTACAGGTATTATTATATGGTTTAATAATTAAGGCATGTGTACATAAAATGTCAACATTCATACTTAATTTAACATTGATCCTAATTCATCTTTGATGATATCATTTTATGTAGAAATATCGTCTTGCAAAATACTTACCTGAATCACCAGCTGATGGTAAAGGTGCCTTGTTTTTTCTTATCCTTGCTTCCCTTAAAAAAATTAATTAGAATCTGTTGGGATTTTAAAAAATCGTTTTTGATCTTTTAGACTCTAAAGATGAGAAGAGAAATTCTGGAGACAGCTTTTCTGGCGCAGATTCTTCACCGTGGGTATCCCAATGGTTTTCCTAAGATAATTTATAACTCCCTATTGTGCTTACTCTTTTAATATTTTAATAAAACCTTTACGGCCTCCAGGGGAATGCCAATCAATGATGCCTTAAGAATGCAGATGGAGGTTCAGAAACGTCTGCATGAGCAGCTTGAGGTTTGTTACCTATCTTAAATTTTTCCTAATTGTTGAAAGAGAACCCTATTTAGCCGACAAAACTGTATGATAGAAGAGCAAAAAAGAAACAAGCAATGATAATACATGCTAATCTGTGAACTGGAAATAGTGCAAAAATAATGAGGTTAAGAATAACATGCAATAATTTATTTCCTGTATGTCCCCGATGATTGCATACATACAGATGATTTCCCTTGTGTTTTAGAGTTGATACCACATACGAAAATGTTTTACAAGTATCTAATTTCACCTGTTGTGTGATTAAACTTGGATACTGTACTTCAGCATCCTTGTATATGTCATTTCCCTTTATTTTTTGTTGATTGAAAGAAATTGGACCATGTGACATGTATCTTATGTGACATGTAATCTTGAAAAGAAATGACTTAATAAACATTCATACATGATTGATGAGTGATTGGCCAAAATTTAACTTACTAAGGAAAACTTTGGATGTTGCTTATAATTTGAGAGATGAGTCCATTTTTACCTCAATGGTTAAGATTTAATTTCGAATTATATTTTCTTCATTTACCAAAACTTTTGGTACGGTGTACATTTGGGGTAAATAAAAAACATAGCTTAATGTATATTTACGTAATTATTTGAAAATTGCCAATTATGTTTGTATCTGTGACATGCATCTTTTTCTGGCTGAGTGGACTCATCTCATGTATTTATTAAATTAGTTTTCTGATGAAGAAGAATAATTATTTAGCCTCAGGACTTGCGTTCACCGATAATAAGATAAATGCTACTTGTTAATTTTCATAGTACTATGCTTGTATGATTAAGCATTTCTGGATATTGATAAAGCCTTTTATATGTTTCGATTACACTCCAGGTTCAAAAGCAATTACAAATGAGAATTGAAGCACAGGGAAAATACTTACAAAAGATCATAGAGGAACAGCAGAAATTAGGCAATACTTTAACAACCTCCGAAACACTTCCTTTATCGCATGATAAGCACACTCATCCCCACTCGGAGGCTTCGGGATCTAGTGATGCCCTTGCAAGCACTTTGTCTCCACGTAAAAAACAGAGAATCGATGATGGTTCCAAGGATGACTTCACTGCTTCCCATGTAAGAAAGACTGAACAAAAGAATGATTGCAATGTTGGTCAGTTGGATCCAAATTTGTATGATGATGCTGGGTTTGGATTTGATTTGGAGACAAAAAAGGATGAACATAAGGAGAGTGGACAGTAAGTACTAGGTTCCTTTTGTAGGTTACGTGTGTCTTCATTGTAATGTGTAGTGTCTTTTTCTGGTAGAAAATACAAATCATGTTTTGTATATATTTCCATGCAATCCATTTGTACATACATATTAATGTAGATATAGATGCATTCTTCTCCTGCTGTGAGAGTCATATAGATTGCACTCTCCACCCAACAGAGATGCTGTGTGGTCATGGATGATGAATGTTGGGTGCAGGATACTTGTCGATGTTCAGGTTGCTATGGTCCAACCCAGTATCAAATAGCTGGAGAGACATTGTTTGATCCTTGTAGCCGACCTAATCGTGGGAGATAGCGCTTGGTTCTTCTTGATGGAAATAGTAATGACAAGCTTCCCTTTATATTAATGTTCTTGGCATAGTTAGACTCGTGAAAGTTATGCTATTGGACCTATATAATCAATTCTTCTAAAGAATTGTTTAATCGATAAAGTGGAAACTAGGAGTTTTTGGAATAGGAGTCTAGTCTGTAGTGCTTTGAAAAAGATTTCTTGTTGAAAGTTTGTCTCCAAGTCTAACCATTATAGCTTTATACCACGCAAAATTGTCTCTGATCGAGTTTATTAACAGAACAAGAATGATTTTCACTCTTTAGATGACTTACAAGCTAGTATTACCTTATGGAGAATCTATAAGGCCACACATTGAGGGCAAGTCCATTAAGAAAATTGAATTTAGATAATGATACTTGATTAAAACTTCCATCTCAAAATCAAGTTTGTACTGAAGATGTAAAATTTTCAATCCAATACAAAATCCTAGTGTAAAACGATTATTAAATTTGTGAAACTTTATCACATTAATTTCAAAAATCATCGTCCCCGATAGTGTTTAATAGGGTTGATAAATGCTGAAGACAGTCGCTTAAAAAAAGTTTAGCTTTGGAGCATAAACCGACTTTGCTTAAAAAAATTTGGACGAAAAAACTACATAGGAGATAAATTATCGGATCAATGGAATAGAGTGCAATAAAACTAAGCAAATACAAACTCAAAATGACACTCAAACAATACAATTCATATATAAAAATAAATAAAAAGAAAGAAAATCAATTTTAGGATTCAAAACAATTATTTTGGCAACTTTACCATTGGAGAGAATTTCATTTAAGCGTTTCAAAACACAACTTAATCTAAACAATGTATTTAAGCATGCCCTAAACTAAAAAAGATCAAAATAAATCTCTATAATATCAGATGAATACCTAAACTCGACTATTCAGTGCCACTTGAATTATATTATAGAATATCTCTTAAATTACCTAACCTATTAATCTCAGACTATTTTCTTTTTGGTGAATACCTCAGCTTTTATTCTAGGACTATAATATAAAATATTGCACTTTTGGAGACAATGGAATTTTCTTATGTTAAGGGACTCAAATGTAGTCTTACTGCACATTCTTGTTTTGCTTTCAGTCAAATATACTGTTAGGTACCAAAGCAATTTGGTTTAAAACAATCATATATTATTCATTTCTTTGGTGTCGTCACGTTCTCTCACCTCAAACTTCATTTTTGGTGTAGTCACGTCAATATTGATTGGAATCTCCCGTCAATTTTGCAATCATGCTATAGTTAGTAACCTCAAATCAAAAGCCAATTTTCTTTGCCATGGTTGACATTTGCGTTTTACAGGTGGGAATACACTAAGTTGCTAGCATTTCTCCTCAAGAAATCAGTATAAAACCAAAACGGTTAACTGGTTATAGCAAATGCAACCAGGTAATGTAATAAATTACACTGCACCCTCAACACAGAATAGGACATACGAAAAAGGTCAAAACAAAAGTGCAATATTATAGATGTTTCTTTTTATGTTCTTCAACTAAAATTGAAATTTCATCTCAGTAACATGCAGCAACACCTTTTAAGCACAAGTTACATAAAAACTTCAAATTTAACTGAAGAACAACATCAAATCATCTATTTTACTACATCTAAGTTTTGTCCTTAGAAATGGTATTAAAGCTATACTGTGTTCAAAATTAGACTAAACATGCTTATAGTGCAGAGTAAGTTGGAAGTGGGGCTTATAAAATGTACACATAGGAAAACACTCTTACAAGGGGACATGCTGAGGAGAATAAATAGCAGCACTTTCCAGAGAAAAATAGATTTCCAAATGTTGGAAACTTGAGTGCCAAGCATATATGTCGCAAATGAGATCTATGGAAGTGCATGAAAAACTCGTTTGCAATGAAGCCATCAAAGGGGAGCTGAACTAGTTCTGCGAAGTTGATGTTTAGGGTCAGGTGGCGGTGCACTTGGCAATACCTTCTCTATCTCCTGCAAGAAAGATCATAAAAGAACAGTTACTATCAGCAAAGATCATAAAATCATCTAGTACCATCTCCAAAGCTATCAAATAAAACTCTTTTTGTTTGCTATTTTTTATTCAACAATGTAAATAATTAAGTAAATTGAAGAAAAACAAGCACATAATTATGGTTGATTGGTTGCAAGTTGCAACCTCAAAATATTAGCTTACACTATACCATAATGTTGGTTCAAAGATCATTTTGGATTACGGACACAGCTATGTCCTTCAAGTTTTACGATCGAGAAGTTTGTCCAAGAAAGTTCTGAGATATATAACTGGTGTGGATAAATTATGCATGCTCATCCGTTATTAAAATCTAACTACAGATGTTTCCTTTTGATTCAACAAAAAGACAACCACAAACAATTGGCTTGATCATGAACACATGATGGAAGTGTTATCTTTCTTTTTTATATATTTTAAAAGAATGGTCATTTTTACTATCTAAACATTAGTCATTTTCATGCTCTTCAGCTGAAATTCACATGGCTGAAGATCCATTGTATGACTTTTATAACTGGCAGGTTCCCTTTAGTTTTATCAGCAGTGAAGTTACAATGAAGAGATGGATCCAACACCAAATGTTACATTAAAACTGAAGGCAAACTAAAAAGGATTTATGCCAACAATGATATGAGAATAATATTACAACAATATACAATCATATGTGGGCTCACACTATAAATTCACCTTTTTCTGATCAGTACAAGATTGAGTGATTCTAAATGGAATTACTTAAGGCTACAGACATAGTTCTCAACTGACACATAATTAAATGCTTCAAAGATCAAATCATTCTAGAATTGTATAATTCAAAACACCAGCAGAAAGCAGATATTTATGATCAAGATTATTACCATTAACAGCTTATTTCTTCCAATTTCAATAGAATCAGGTTTAGTTTTGTGCATTAATATTGATTCTTGTATCATTGACTTGAAATGTCTCGGCCAGACTAACTGCAAGCAAAATGGTTGGCCATATGCCACAAAGTGCTCCAAAGTCCAAACTAAGTACCTGGCTATCTTTAGCCAAAGTGAATCTATTTTTTTACCATTGAAATCTTTGTACCTCTCCACACTCAGAGAATACATTTCCAGATAAGGAAGGGAGAGAAGTGAAACACCTAATCTCAAGTTTTGAAACAATTTAAATTATATAACACAAATTTTTTTATTAACTGTTATAGAATTATTTGTAAGCTGTAGAAAAGTCTGCTGAGCTACCTCCTTATGATCCTTCTCAGCACCTTTTTCTTCACCTGATATGGTCACAAAATCTTAGAGCCTCTATCATATGTCCAACTTTAAAGAACCCTGATCTTGTTCTTGGTATAGGTGTTCAAAATACGTGCTACATTCAAGCACTAAATATTTCACCTTTATCTCTCACCATAAACTCTCTGAAGAAGTCATCAACAAAAAGACCTACTCTTTCTGCAATTCTTTTACCCAAAAATTTGAAACAAATTCCTTGGAGCCATGGCAGACAGAGAGAATAGTATACACCCCCAAAAACATTAATCAGGAAAAAATAAAATATTTCATTGATAAAGAAAGGAGAAAACATTTTAGACCGAACAAAAATTCAGAAATCATCATTAAATCAGAACTTGTTTCCATGAAAGAAATTGTCACAATCAAAATGAACATGTCCTGAAATCACATGTCTTCTAGGGCTAATGCCAGGAAACTAGGCACATACAAAATTGTCAAATAAAGAATATTCAGAATAATGCATACATAAGGAAAGAAGAGAGCAAAGGAAAATAGAGAATATGACAAGACTAAAAGTAGCCCACCAGCCTAAGGTCATGGCCTGCTTCACTTCAATAGTGTAATTAAAAAGAGAGGGAGGTCATATCCAAGCAAAATCAAAATGTTTAAAAAAATGTAATTGCAATCCTAAATATACACAATGATAACCAAATGCCAATTATTAAATTGTAGTTGAAGTTCAATTCGTTTAAACATTCCACTTAATAAAAGAACCATTGGCCGGCTAAACTAAATCACCAACAAACATTTCAACCATTCATTGCCTAACCAATCTGACCAACAAATACCAGCAGACAAGAATAAAGCAAAGACACATACTGACAAAGGAATCCAAACATACATTCTGTCTTCTAAGTCTTTCGTTCTCTTCTTCTAACCGAGAAACTTTAATCTCCAGTTCTTGTGTGTAAGCCTGCCCATTCAAATATATTCAACTTTATATAAAAAAGAAAAGGAAAAAAACAAGACTTGAAGCAAAACACCATGCAAAAAAATAAACAAAAATAACCTGTTTTCTAGCCCGGGACCGAGCTGCAGATTCCCTATTTTTTATCATCCTCTTCTGCCTCCTCTCAACAGTTTTCTCAACCACATTACCTGAGGCACCCCTTTTCCTACCTGCAGTTTGTGAATCCGATAAGGCACCCACCAAAGAAGATGGCATTGCTTCAGAGTATCCTGCATCCAGAACCGGATTCACCACAACCGGCATAGGCTGTTGAACAGCCATAAACCCTGAAAAACCCGGCATCATACTATTCTGCTGATTTTGATGTTGTTGTTGTTGTGGCTGTTGCTGCACTGAAGTGAGCTGGTATTGCAGCCACTGAGCATGTTGTGATGTGTTGTGTTGGGAATCAACCCCTGGCATGGCCATGGCACCATCCTCATTAGAGAAAGGCTCAGTAGTCACACCAGCCTTCACCAAGAAATCCTCCAGGGTCATCTCACCCAGTGTAGGCTGTCTTTCTCTTTCCTGACTAACACTCTTGTTCTCTTGCATTTCTCTCCAAACCTCATCAATGGTTTTCTTGCTAAGATCCCCACACAATGTTAGACTCCCTTGAGGATTCAAAGATGATCCAGCACAAGCTACCTGACCTTGCTGCATGTATGCATCAGTTCCAGATTCAGCAGTCCACACACCCTTCAGCAGCTCATCCAGATTCATGCTTCCTAAGGGTTTCCCCAAATTTCCAAGCTGGTTGTGCACCTCATCAAGGGTGAGATTGTACAAAGACCCTTGCCTGGTCAAAGACCCACTCTTTGGCTCCTGGAGTGCCCCACCTTGAGATCCCATTATCTTAACCCCAAAACCACCCTACAACTCTACATGCATCATCTCCAAATATAAATAAAACCCAAATTCACAATACCCTCACAACTCAATTACAACAAACAGACCTGAAAACCAAAACTAAAGTGTCTGTCTACCCAGTGATTGCTCGTGCCATCCTAAATGAACGAACTTGTCACCAAATTAGAATCCGGAAAAGCAAAACACCTCTTGAATTCTGAGATTTAGTGAGAACAAGAGACAAACACAACGCAGGCAGTGTGAAATGGGGTGGGAGAAAACCGGTCCCAGAAGAAAAAAAAAGTGACCCAGATCAGATATCAAATCGAACTAGTGACAAAGAAAATGATGATGCAGAAGAGAGCCTCACTCGATGACAGTGGAGAGAAAAAGACAGAACTAAATATGCATGTCATGATTTTTGTTACATCAGCACCACTACTGTAGTATGTGTCCTAGAACAAAAGGCCAAAATTGATCCTGCAGGACCCTGAGCGCAGAAAGAAGTATTTTTTGTGTGAAAGATAGGAGTGTTGAATATTCTGAGGAAACATTGCTTATCTGAAGCAAAAGAATGATTAAGGTTTCCCTTCAAAGGGAAAAAGAAGAATTTAGAAATGAATAAAGAAATTTTGGAAAGTGCTGAAGGAATAGACTATTCTGACTTGCTAACTTAAAACAAAATCTGAGGGTACTACACTTTCAGTCCTTCACCAACTTGCTGCTGCAGGATCCAATCTGAATCTTACAACAAAGTGGGCCTTTCAATTTTTCTTTGCCAGTGGGGACAACAACCACGCCAAGCGAGGAACAATTACTTTTTATTTGGAAAAGATAAATGTGTTATAATTAATGCACTATAATAACAATAATTACTGTGTAATCATATAACATAAACTTGTACTATAATACTCTAACTTAGTAACATCACACTAATGGAAAAGAACCTACATTCTCTCCTTTTCTCTTTCCCCTCTCAAACTACTAAAAGTTTAATCATTTTTTCTCTTACCACTTTCTAAACTCTAAACCTTTAACAAATTTACAGTTTTAGCTCTTAACCCTTTCTTCACTCTTTCTATAAGACTATAAATAGGCTAAATTTAAATACAAAAATAGAAGAATTGACATAAATGAAGATTATAAAAACTTTAACTGAACTGAGTTTAACATATGAATAATAATTTTATTGTTCAATTGCATTTTACAGAGATATTTTTAGGTGTAGAAATGTCAACCTCAAGAAACATGGCACTATACATGTGAATAATGGGAGTGTAACTAACTAACAGTCCCAATCTGAAGTTTCAATGTTTGATTTGAACAGTAAGAATAGGAACTGGTAATGATATCATCCTAATTTTAGTTGCTTTGTTTGGTTTAAAAAGTAGAGAGAAAAATAAATAGTTATAAAAGTGATAAAAGTAAAATACGAAAGATAAAGATGAGGCATTAACTCTTTCATCTCATTGCAATTTAGGGGATAGGTTTTATATTATAGTACCACACGAATATTTCTATTTCTTTCTATTTTTTTGGCAAACAAATAGTGAAAATTGATATTTTTATATTTTTCATTTTCTTATACTTTAAGTATATAGTCCATTTTTAACAGTTAATATGGTCATGTGATTACTTAAAAAATTATATATATTTAATTTTTAATCTTGAATGTTTAAATATAATTTAAGAATTTATATTTACTAGTTTTCATTTGTCATTTCTTGTCAAGAGTTTCATAAAAAAATTTCTCTTCAAAATAATAAAATGGATTGGATTAAATTTAATTTTTGATAAATCTCATATTCAGATTTTTAATTTTTATTTTTAATTAAAAAAATCATATTATTTTCAAATATTTTTATCAAAAATAATTCATCTCAATTTGAGTCACTGGTTATTTTATCATCATTATTTTTTTCTCAAACTTTTTATTTATCTATCTTATTATTTCTATAGAAAGTTGCACATACTTTTCACAATTTTAATGATTGTATTAAGATAAAAAAAATAACAAATGACCCATATTAAAATTTGATTAAAATTAAATTATATGTGTTTCTCTATTTCTCTTTTACATTTTTTTCTTTTGTTATTAAATGAACAGACTTTGGATAAAGTTGTTAAAATCCAAATTGATTAAAATTGAATTTTATTTTGTATTTTTTTTAATTTTTTTAATAGAATAGTTTGATTTAAATTAGAAATAAAAATCAATATTCAAACTAAATTGTTTCTCGTATATAAATACCCGTGTTATATGTTAAGAGTTAACTCCTCACTAATAAACATACATGAATATGTTTATTGAAAATTATTTTCCATTTTTATTATATTTATTTTCAATATATTTTTATTTATCAAAACATAATGACAATTTTTTTAAATTTTAACCTAAAATTATGTTATTTATTTACAAATATGAAAAAAAACTAAATTATTAATATAATAGTAATGATAATAATAATCCTATAATAAAAAATCATCTGGTTTCAATTGCATTTAATAAAATCTATCATAAACTAAATTGAGCAGTTAACAATCTGAATAAATTTTCCATACACATCCACCTAACATATCACTCTTACACACAAGCAATCATAATATAATAATTAATTAAAATAAAATTTAAAATCTTTCTTTCATATGTATCTTTATTTTGTCTAAAAAATTATTTCACAAAATTCTGGATATAGAAAAGCCACTAATGGTTGTATATTCATAAGCTCACAGACTATTTTATTACAATCTCATGATGTTAATAACAATAGCAGAATAAAAAAATGGAAAATTTTTTAAAAGTAAAACATATATAGATGGATAAACCGAGTAATAATTCAACAGGAAGAATTTATACAAAAAATACTGAGAGACAATATTATTTAAGTAAAAGGATTTTTTTCATTATTATTACAAGAAGCGTGGTTGTTTAAGTTAGAGAAGTTAGTTAGAGAAAAGAAAAATATACATGTATGTCTATATGTATGTCTATGTGAGTGTACACGTTTGTGTAAGTAAGTGTGTGTGCATAGGCATGGATGTGTGTATGTACGTAGCTGAATGATTAATGTATAAGTAAATGAGGAATATATAATTAATCTAGTCATAAGCAGAAAAAAGTTTGTTTATAAAAATTATTATTATTATTATTATTATTATTATATATATATAATATGTGAAATTTATGTTTATTGATTATTATATTATGTAGAATAAAATATTATAGATAATGGCATGAGACTGAACGAAAATGATATTTATCTACATCTTTATATAATATAAATATTATTTTGAGATCTTAGTATAATGTGATTTTATATTCACTAATATATTCAAGATAATACACATTGATCATTGTGAATAGAAATAAACTATTTGTAAGAGCATTAGAATTCAAATTTCACATTCAATTTTTTCCGATCTATCAAATTATCATTTTGAATTTAAAGTGATTTGTTTCATATAGAAGTAAGTGACATAAAAACCTCCTTACAGTATTGAAATTAATATTTTATCACTATAAATTATTTGTTTTATAAATTATTATTTTCAACAATTTAAACTGAATTGTTTCATATGGCAATAAGTAAATTTAAAAAAAAAGATCCTTATAATATGAAACCTGATATTTTTTTTTTCATTATACATTATTTGTTCAAGTCTATTGATTTTTCTTTAAAATTTCTGTGTTCTAATCTCGTTTTAGGTTTTGATTTTTTATTAAATTACAACTCAATTAGACTGAAAAGAAAAAGAAAGATTGACCATTTCTTGCTTATTCATCCATTGACTTTCCTTTGAAGTTTTATTTGTTATAATATTGAATAAACAATTCACAAAGTTAGTAACCAAATGTTGAAATTATAAACTAGCGTCTAATTTTTCTCCTATTCTAATAAATTATTAAAAGTTTGTAAATTAATTTCTATCATTTTCTATGAGTTGTTTCACAATATTTTCAATTTTGTTCTTTCAAGCAAACCAACAGAGAAATCTAGTAATTCTAATTAAAAACAAGTTGTAATCATTTCAAAGATGTTCTTCGTTTTTTCTTTCACAATTTCAAATAAGTTCTATCGATCCTTTAGGTATTGGTTTATGAATACTAATATCAGGAAAACAAAAACAAATATCCAATATGTTTTAATTGTTACTTGTAAAATAAAAAATTTAGAAAATTTGATAATCAATATATACTCATTTTTTTATAAATTTAGTGTTATTTTATATTTTCATTAATACTATACTCTTTAAAAAAATTGAATTTTATATTGATGTATGAATTCTGATATTTGATGTATTACATAAGTGATGTTTCAGTAGAAGAGATATAGAAAACATAGAAAAGTGGGTGTTAAAAAAGGCATGAAGAAAACGGACAAACTCATTCAAAAGCACATGTAATGTGTGCATAAGAATGCGCGTGCGCATTCCACCGAGGACCAATTCCACGTGCACATGTTTTCTTTCCACATATCAACAACTCACCCAGTTCTTCCCTTAGTTTCCCTTTTTTTCCATTCTTAGATATCTGAAGCAAAGTGGCAAACAATATCTGCTATTTTATGCATAAAGAGACATAGCCATTGCTTCCATCACAGTCATCGAAATAATATAAGTATTACCACTTTGTCTCTGAAGCCTATATTTATATTACTGAGTTCAGAAGATATTGTCTATGTGTCCACTTCCTTCAGCTCATATCTCACCCTTTCAATCAACCTTGAAATGACACACAATCATATTCTTCTATCAGATATACACTTCATTCACTACTTTCAAACAATGCATTGACTAGCATTTCAGGAAGATCAAAAGCAACCATTGTTATCAAAACATTCTCTCTTATAAACATAAAGTCTAAATGCTTATTGTCATGTGTATCCAGAATATATACCAGATGAAATCATACATGATTCCAGAAGATATCAAGAGATATTGTTATCTGACTAGTATTTAAACTTAATAAAATTAACAAAAGTTGTGATAATTTAATACCATTATGAATAGTGTTTTTGTTCATAATATATAAGACAAAGTCCAACACACTCTCTCCATATGTTCTTGTCTTCTATATGCAGCAAATACTACAGGCAAACACAACTTGCTGGAAGTATTTTTTAATATGACTGTGAATTGATTCGATAGCATTATAAATTCGTGATTGTCGTGTTGGCGTGGATAAAGGAGTGTCAATGTGTCTCAGTGTACAAACTGGTAAGTGATACCTCTTTTAAGTGGTCACAAGAAGTAATCACTGCAAAATTTTAATCTTTAGAAGGATATTTAAATTCCAAATTACCTTCCAACACATGCATGGGAAGAATCAATCAAATTCACGAGTATAGAGTATCTATGGGAATGAGTTTCACTATAAAAGTCTTAGACAAATAAGCTTATTACTAAACCATTTCACAAAGATTTAAAAATGAGCTTAGTCGATTGGACTGCTCTAAAAAAACCTGAAACCTAAATTGAACTCCTCTTAACTCTAATTCATTTAAGTCAATACCTAAATGAACTTAAGTTTAGTAAATTTATGGATTAGTTCATTTTATAATTATTGTATTTAAAAGTAAAAATATTATAATTTATTTTATTAAAATATATGTATGTATTATAGTTTATATATTAAATTATTATATTTAAATTAATTTGTTAATATGATTTAAATTTTTAAAAATATTTTTTAGTTTAGTTTTTTATTTTTAACACAGTCCAATAAAAGTATAATTTATTCTATTTATAATGTACAAGTAATCAAAATAGACGATTAAGTTTAACCGATGTATTTAACACCTCTACACACATATACTGGAATACTATAATATATATATATAATATGGGTTTTCAAACGAATGTTTTAACTTTTCAAGTACAAATAAGTATATAATATTACAGGTCAATTTGGGAATTTCATTCTACACAGCATAAATTATGAAATTGCTGAATTTGCAATATGGTATTAAATAATGGATGGGGATTATGGGTTTTGCTCTTGTGTTGTTGGGGGTTCTTTGAATGAATTTAGGGTAAGAAACAAAAGAAAGTAATGCAAATGTAAACGAAAAATGGAGTAGTTAAAAATCAAAAGATAAAAATTGAAATGGACTGAAATTAAAAGAACGGAAAATAAATTGCAAAAACCAGTAAACAGAGTATGCCTTAGACAATATAAATGAGATTACATTAAATGATTCAAGAAATGTATAAATGTAAAAGCGATTTGAACTACATTTCAAATTTTAAAACAAATAAAAGGCGAATGAACTTATGTACCAGACCGTCTAATAGACCGTATAGTGAAAAGATTAAATGTAAGTATCATTTCGTCTAATGCATAATCGTGTAGTATATCATCTAAGAGTTATATTAGTATAAAACTTAGCGTCTAATGAAAATATGAAAATACATAATGTAAAAGTAAAATTGTAAATATCATAAATATAAATAGTAAAAATATAAATAACGGAAATATAAAGTGCAACAAACTTAAAAGTGCATAAAGTGTAAATTTTAAAAACCTAAAAGTGCAGAAACTGCAAACAAACAACTGAAATGTAAATGCATAAATTTAAAGAAAATGCAATAAAGAGAAGAAAATTTCACTTAAGAAAAGTATAACAGTAAATAGAAACTTCAACCTTGAATACAAAAAACTTAAATATAATTTACTTGTTTAATAAAAATTATGCAAGAAACTTAAATATAACTTACTTGTTTAATAAAAATTATGCATAACCAATCCGTTTGTATATTCAAAGAAAATCATTCTCAATCAAAAACAAAATTTCAAAATAATTTCAAAGAAAAAAGGTGATTTGAAGAGAGCATTGTTTAACACATTTAAAATTTATTGTTACCCTTTCAAGAATTCAACTATCTTCGAAATGTGAATCCACGTAATCGCGCAAGCATAAAGAAAGTAAAAAAAAAAAAAAAAAAAAAAAAAAAAAAAAAAAAAAAAAAAAAAAAAAAAAAAAAAAAAAAAAAAAAAAAAAAAAAAAAA